>Ga0194053_10000188_pt1 | contig 47532 bp, 47 predicted proteins | sample SepL228m_MetaG_FD_161684 | JGI IMG/M metagenome (GOLD analysis project Ga0194053, IMG submission 161684) | Anoxic zone freshwater microbial communities from boreal shield lake in IISD Experimental Lakes Area, Ontario, Canada - Sep2016-L227-8m | ecosystem: Environmental > Aquatic > Freshwater >...
ATTCGTAGAAATAAAGCTTACAGACCTACCTAAAATGTTCGAAGACTCGTTGAAAAGTGAGCCGGAAATAAAACTAAAACAGGTTCAAACACTCTTGTGTTCGATATTCCCCTCTGGAATGCCATATGGTAAAAACGGCTATTCGAACACCGAGATTAGCCCGTTTTTCAGAGCAATTTTGGACTTACAGCCTAAAAATCCTGATCTTATCTCATTTGGCGGAGAGACAGGGATTCGAACCCTGGATACCTTGCGGTATACGCGCTTTCCAAGCGCGCGCACTAGACCAACTATGCGATCTCTCCGTAACTTTCGTCAGTAATATATTGTCGCTGGTTATCGCCGCAGCGATGTTCATATACGATCTCTCCATAACAATTCCATCTTATTTTAACAGATTAAACCAATAATCTCAAGCGGCTTGTGTAATTAAAAACCCCTGGATAAACCAGGGGTACTATTTAGATTACTACTCAGTTTCCGGAGTAGTCTGTTTTTCAGCTATTTTGCGCTCGTGCGCGAGCTTTCTGCGACGATGTGCTGCTGATTTTCTTTGACTTTTGCTGCTCAAAACTTTCACCTCCTTTTTTATAAAAATAATTAATTTCTGAGGTTTAGTTTCGACGCTCAAAAGCATTCATCTTAAGATCCATTTTTCTATGGCGGTTCACACCCTTCACAACAGAAGGATGAACATACGCTTGCGGATTGACATCCTGATTATTTCTTCGAGAGGCAACTAATTCAGGGTCAAGATTGCGCATTTGAGCCAAGGCATCATTTTGTGACAACCACTGATTCAATTCTTCCTCCTGAGCATCCTCAATCACCGGATGATCCAATAGTTCAAATACTGATTCACTAATCGTAACTGTCATACTTTTTCTCCTTTTAATGAACTGCCCTAGAATGAAAAATTTTTCTAAGGTAATTATATTTATACCATAAAACAGCCACATTGTCAATGGTTTATCGTAAAAGTACGATTTTTCATACAATTTTAAGATTTACTAATCAACTATTTTTGAAAGTAAAATTTTTTTCTCAATCGATGCGATTAATCTACGCGTTGAGATAACCGAGTCAGGCGAAACTGACACCGAAGTTGCACCTTCTTTGACCATAAGTTCGGCAATTTCCGGGTAAGTCGTCGCGGCCTGGCCGCAAATCGAAACGGTCACGTGGTGACACCGACAGGTTTTAATAATATGGGCAATACTCAATTTAACTGCATCATCGCGCTCATCAAAATCCTCGGCTATAATCGAACTATCCCGATCAATACCTAAGGTGAGTTGAGTTAAATCGTTTGAACCGATCGAAACCCCATCAATGCCTAAAGCACAAAACCTTTCCATTAAAATAACGTTCGACGGCACTTCCGCCATCATCCATATCTTAAAATCATGCGATTGTCTAAGCCCAGATTCGTCAATCATTGCCATAACCGACTTCATTTCTTCCACTGTTCTCACAAACGGAATCATGATCCAAAGATTCTTCAAATCATATTTTTCCCGCGTTCGTTTAATCGCTTCAAGCTCTAATTTAAATAAATCTGGCTCTTTAATATATCGACTAGCCCCTCGGTAACCAATCATTGGGTTGCCTTCCTCTGGCTCAAACTCGGCTCCACCTTTTAGATTTCTGTATTCATTTGTTTTAAAATCCGTCGCTCGATAAATCACTGGTCGAGGCAAAAATGCCGCACAAGTTTCACGAAGGCCATCTGTTAATTTTTGAATATAAACTTCACTTTTTCCAGCTTTAACCAAGGCGCGTGGATGTTCACCAATCTGAGCCACCATGAATTCAGCTCGCATCAATCCAACACCGTCACAAGGTAATTGTGCCACCCTCTGAGCCTCTGACGGCTCGCCCAAATTAACATAAACCTTGGTGGCCGTAACTGGCACCTCAATATTAAATGAACCTGAATTAGGACCACTTATAGCCTGATCATGGAGTGTCGATATTTCGTGACGAACGACTTTCCCCTTATAAACCAAACCTTTAGCTCCGTCAACTGAAACAATCTGATTTTCTTTTAAAACATGAGTGGCTGTACCAGTACCCACAACACACGGAATACCTAATTCTCTCGAGACAATGGCGGCATGAGAGGTTTGACCACCAGTATCAGTCACAATCGCCACGGCTTTTTTCATCGCCGAAACAAAATCCGGCGTGGTCATTTCCGCTACTAAAATATCACCTTTTTCAATCTTGCTAATGTCAGACGGTTTATGTAAAATCTTCACTTTCCCAGATGCGATACCTAAACTAGCCGCAATACCTTTAAGTAAAATTTCGGCCTTATCCTGGCTAGTCGAGTTCGATTCTGCTTTTTGACTTTTAACTGTTGTAACCGGGCGAGACTGAACAAAATACAAGTTCTTACCTTCTATCGCCCATTCCGTATCTTGGGGGACACCATAATGCGCATCAATTTCCTGACCAATTTTTGCTATGGCCAGAATTTCTTCGTCAGTTATTTTTTGAGCTTCTTGTTCTAATTTCTTCAAGGTAACATGTTCGTTCCCCTGCCCCGCTCTGACAATTTTCCAAGCCTGTTTATTTATCTTTTTTTCTAAAATTTCTAATTTATCTTTACTAACCACATATCGGTCTGGCGTAATTGAACCAGAAACAATCGCCTCTCCCAACCCAAGTCCCGCTTCAATCACTAACCTATTTGGATCATTAGTAATCGGATCAATCGTAAACATAATGCCAGATTTTTCTGACTGAATCATTTTTTGAACCGGTACAGCAATGCCAACCTTCATATGATCAAACTTATTCACCATTCGATAATAAATCGCACGTGGCTCATACAAGGAGGCCCAGCATTTTCTCACCGCCCTGACAACCTCGGTCGAACCAGCTATATTCAAAAATGTTTTCTGTTGACCAGCAAAACTAGCAGTCGGTAAATCTTCAGCCGTGGCACTTGACCTGACAGCTACAAAAATATTACCAGAACCCTTTAAATAAAGTTCCTGGTAAGCCTTGGTAATTTCTTTACCCAATGCCGCCGGAACAGGTTTAGACAGAATTAATTTTTGGATTTTTAAGGCCACTTCGTGAAGTTTTTTACTGTTTTCTGGGTCAAGCTTTTTTAATAAATTTTTAATTTGTTTGTCGAGTTCAGTTTGTTTAATAAAATCAAAATAAGCTTTGGCGGTCACAATAAAACCAGGCGGTACCGGAAGCCCCGCCTTTGTGAGTTCACCTAAATTTGCTCCTTTGCCTCCAACAATATCAACATCATCCTTGTCGACATCGCGAAACCAAAGGATATTCTTGCTCGCCAATTCCCCTCCTACAAGAAATTTGAACCCGTAATATTTTATCTTTCCAAAACTTTCATAATTGTGCTGGTACTAAAACCGCGACGAGCTAGAAATTGAGCTTTTTTCTCAAATTCTGCCTCTCTGAGTCTCGATTTTGACTCAATGGCGCGGCGCGCCAATTCTTCTTCATTTTGAAACTGAAGGGCGTCTTCAATCAGATTATCAGACAAACCCAACTTTTTCATTTCCATTTTTAAAAGAAACAGACCAGTCGGACGCAAAGTATTTCTATCCTTCACATACATCTTAGCAAATTTCGTATCATCCAACAATTCATTACGCAATAAAACATCGATTGTTTGATCAATCTCTAACCCAGAAAAACTTTTAGATTTTAATTTTTGACGTATCTCGAAAACTGTTCTGGCTCGAAATTTCAAAAAATATAAGGCTGTATCGAGCGAACTTTTCATATTTATTCTTTTGGCTTCGTTAAACCAATCTTTGCAACCCAAACTATCATGCCAATCAAGACGACCACAACCAAAAGACTTAAATAACTCATGATATTATCTGGTAACGTAAAAGAAAATCTCGGAGAAAAAAAGCTTGAAAGAGTATCGATTAAAGCAAAAATCAGAAAGAAAATTAAAAAACTCGCTACAAATCTTTGTTTTGGATCCTGAATCTTACGAATAAACGAAATTTGTCCCTTTGAATACTTGGCCCTATAAGCTCCCATTTTCACATAATTTGATCTGTATTCCTTGTTAAACATCAACATAATTGAATTAACAATAGCTGACAGGAAAATAATTAAAAATCCGATAAAAATATACATGAATGAATCGGTATTGGAAAAAATTTCAAAAGCTTTAACTTTGAAGGTTTCAAATACACCAAAACTAGCCATAAATATAAAGAATAATAAGAATGAAACCAGGAAGAACATTGATTTACGAAAAACAAAGTAACGTGCTTGCTCAAATTCCTTTTTTTCTTCCAATGTTGGTTGTTCCACTTTTCCTCCTTAAAAATTATTCTTTAACTTCAGCCGCTTCGTCACTCTTATCTTTGGCCTCACGGGCATCTTTGGCGTCTTTTTTCACTTCGGCTTCGTCAGCGACTTTAGCCCGAATTTTTTCTTCGATCTCTCTGGTAATTTTTTTATTATCTTTTAAGAATTCTTTGGCTTGTTCACGGCCTTGACCAATTTTTTCATCATTGTATTGATACCAAGAACCGGCTTTATTAACGATGCCCATTTTCGCACCAAGATCCAAAATATCACCTTCTTTAGCGATACCTTCACCGTACATAATATCAAATTCGGCAATTCTGAAAGGCGGAGCAACCTTATTTTTCACAATTTTTACTTTAGTATGATTACCAATAATTTCCTCGCCATTTTTCAATTGTTCTGTTCGACGAATATCGAGTCTAACTGATGAATAAAACTTCAAAGCCATACCGCCAGCCGTAGTTTCAGGATTACCGAACATCACGCCAATTTTCATACGAATCTGGTTAATAAAGACCACGATCGTCTTGCTTTTACTAATCGCGCCTGTTAATTTACGCAGCGCCTGGCTCATCAAACGGGCCTGAACACCCATCGAGGCATCACCCATATCACCTTCGATCTCACTCCTTGGTACCAAGGCTGCCACCGAGTCAACCACGATCACATCGATCGCGTTTGAACGAACCAATGTTTCGCAAATTTCCAAAGCTTGTTCGCCAGTGTCAGGTTGAGAAATTAAAAGTTCATTAATGTTAATACCAATGTTAGCCGCATACTCGGGGTCAAAAGCATGTTCAGCGTCGATAAACGCACCAATACCACCTTTTTTCTGAGCCTCAGCGATCAAGTGCAAGGCTAAAGTAGTTTTACCAGACGATTCTGGACCATAAATTTCAACGATTCTGCCGCGTGGAAAACCACCAATACCCAAGGCTAAATCGAGCGAAATCGAACCAGACGAAATAGCATCAATTTTTAATCTTTCCTTATCACCAAAACGCATAATGGCGCCACTTCCAAACTGTCTTTCAATCTGAGAAAAGGCCATTTCTAAAGCTTCTTGTTTAGCCGATTCTTCACCTTCTTTTCTCGACACATTTTTCTTTTCTTCAACTTGCTTAGCCATTTTGTCCTTCCTATCCTCGATTAATATGAGTAAAAGAGGATTTTATCATTATTTTTTAACTTTACTTGTCGTAGTAGTTTTAACCGGAACCGCAACCTTTGGGTCGATTTTAATAACCGAACCAGTTGATGACGAAGTTTTAGTATCAGTCGCCCCAGACGCATCCACTACTGATTGATCTGGAGTTACTGGCATTTCCAATCCAGGAATTTCAGCCAAAACCTTAATCAGTTTGACGCTTTCCTTCTTTAATCCATTAATAGAACGAACTTCGAAAGAATTCAAGCCAGAATGCAGTTTTACAATCTGATTAAAATTACCTTTATCATCCATGGAAACGTTTTCACCATTGATCATTAAGGTTACGCCCTCATCAGTTTTTCCAATAATATGCACATTCTCTTCCCTGATCACTTGGTCAGCCGAAGGTGAAGAAATCGCCAAATTTGGTGGTGACGTAAATTGATGAACGCTATATATAATATAACCCAAAACCGAACATAAAGCGATAACAATACTCGCAATCAAGATAAATTTAGGAGTAATTGAGAAAAGTGGTTCGCGAATTCGGCGCTCAACCATAATTTTCGCATGATCGTAAATTTTGCCTCGCTCGATCGAAAATTGTTCGATTAAACGATCTTTATTTAAACCTAAAAAATCGGCATATTTCGCTAAAAAACCCACAGCGTAAACCGATGAGGGTAAAATTTCATAGCGCCCATCTTCTAAAGCCGATAGATATTTAATCCTAACTTTAGTCTCTTCTTCAGCCTGCTCGAGCGTCAAATCTTTCTTTTTTCGAGCATTTTTAAGCGTTTCCCCAAGAGATTTGGGTATTTTAATTTTTCTACGAATAAATTCCATATTTTTCTAAAATTCCGCGATCAAATGTCAATTTGATCCATACAATTTGATTATGTTAAAAATAGAGTACTAAGTCAAGAAAAAATTATTTCAAAATTGTTAGATCAGTACCTAATTCATACCAATCCGAGTTGTTGCCGCCGTCATTTTTGGCTTTATAAATAAAACTTGGACTTTCAAAACGACAGTCAATTTCGTAAGTTTTATTAGCCAAATTAACCCCAAATTTATAGTAATAATCACCCTGGTTAGTTGGGTCAACTGGCAAAAAATCTATCGGCACACCAGAAGAAACCAATTTAAAATTTAAAGGTAACCAACCTTGGCCACCCAAAGAATCATCCCGAACCAATGATTTATAGGTTTGCGATGAAGTTAATTGATCAAAATTTTGACCATCAGCGATATAGAGATCGATAGCTGTTTGTAAACTTGTCAGGTCATTAAGCCGCTTGGCATCCCGAGTCTTATCTAAATACTTATTGGGATTAACGATTTTAACAACCAAAAAAACTAAACTAGTCAAAACTAATAAAACTAATAAAATATTAATTACTGAAAAAAACCATTCCTTTTTATGCATAATGCCTTAAAGATTCTATTTTTCGCGGAATTTCAGTATTCCGAAATATAGCGTTTTCATTTTTCTATTTTTCTATATACTCTATACCATCTTCAATCTCATTTTGTTCGTGATTAACCGGTGGCAAAGGAGAAGATGTGCCACTGAAAGGTTTATAAAAACCCGCATTGTTTTGCTCATGCACCGGTGTACTCGGAAAACTTTGATTAATTGGCATCCTAACCTGAGCTCTTTCGTGCTCTAAACTAATCGCATCAATCATCACATCACGAGGTTTAGCCCCTTCAGACGGACCGATGATACCTTGCTCTTCAAGCATATCCAAAAGTCGCGCTGCACGAGCATAACCAACCCTTAGTCGACGCTGTAATAAAGAGGCGGAAGCTTTACCGGCCATCACCACGGTTTCTTTAGCGTCATTATAAAGCTCGTCTTCGGTGCCAATTTCACCGCCACCAGTACCATGCGAACCCATGCCTGGGCTACCGGCATGAAAAGTCAAAATCGAATCATCATACTGAGGCTCTGATTGTTCTTTTAAGAACTCTGTTAATTTATCAATTTCTTTATCGGTCACCAAAACACCTTGGACACGTTTTGGTTTGCCCAAATCGTTACCCAAGTAAAGCATATCGCCGTTACCTAAAAGTTTTTCGGCACCGGTTACGTCTAGAATAGTTCTGGAATCAATTTGGCTAGCCACAGCAAAAGCCATACGGTTAGTAATGTTAGCTTTAATCAAACCAGTAATAACATCGACTGATGGTCGCTGAGTTGCCACCACCAAATGTATACCGACGGCCCGAGCCATCTGAGCCAAACGCACGATCGCGCCTTCCACTTCGTTACCGGCTTGCGCCATCAAATCGGCTAACTCATCAATCACTAAAACAATATAAGGCAATTTACCCTGTGGCGGATTGGCATTGTAGGCTTCAATATTTCGACGAGCGGTTTCCTGAAGTAAGCGAAAACGTCTGTCCATTTCCGAAACCGCCCAACGCAAGGTGGAAACGGTTTTGTCGACATCGTGAACCACTGGACACAACAGATGTGGAATCCCGTTATAATGAGTAAATTCCACTCTCTTAGGATCAACTAAAATTAAACGTAAATCAGACGGCGAATTCTGGTACAAAAGCGAAACAATAATTGAATTAATGGCTACTGACTTACCTGAACCAGTTGAACCAGCAATCAACAAATGGGGCATTTTCTTTAAATCTGCCGCAAAAGCGTCACCCGCGACATCGCGACCGACTGCCAAGGTTAAATTCGATTTAGTCGCCTTAAACCCATCGTCTTCTAAAACTTCTCGAAGAGTAACTACGGCTGCTTTTTCATTTGGTAACTCAACACCGACCGCCGACTTCCCTGGAATTGGTGCTTCAATACGAATAGATTTAGCCGCCAAGGCCAAAGATAAATCATTAGCCCGAGAAGTAATATTGGTTAACTTCATCCCGTCGGCTGGCTTTAAGGTGTATTGCGTCACAGTCGGGCCAACATTGACATCGCCCATACTCACATCTACACCAAAATCCTTCAAAGTTTTTTGAATGATAGTGACATTTTTCGGAATATTACCAGAAGTCGCCTTACCGGTACTGATATCTAAAAGGTCAACTGGCGGATAACTCCACTCCTTATCGGTTTCACGCGAAGTCACTGCGGTTTGCGGCATTGGCGGCATGACTGGAGCCTGACCACGCAAAGTCTGAAATACACTAGCGCGTGGCTCATTAACCTTAACTAAAGGTTCGTCATCGTAAGTACGTGAGCCCATTTTCTCCCACAAACTCTTAAGTGATAAATTCAAGGTAACCAATAATGAAACAACGGTTAAACCAAAAAGCAACAAAATAGTAGCATATGGCCCAACCATTTTTACAAATAAATCATGAATGAATGCCCCGAAAAATCCGCCGGCCGGCGAAATGAGTGCTGGAAAAAAGATTAAAGTAAAAATCATACCAATAACCGAAAATGGCGAAAGTTTGATTCTTTCCGGTAACAAAAAAGCGAGTCCATAAAACAAATAAATGAAAGGTATAATATAGCCAACTAGGCCCCAAATATTTTTGGAAAGATTAATAAAAAAATGGCCCACAACACCAGCTAACGAAAATTCTCCTAATAGAATAATTAATCCTAATATAATCAGGATTACACCAGCCGCTTCGCGTGTGGTATCGGGATTGATTTTCCAATCAAGCGATTCCCAAACTGAAACTTGCTGACCGCGTCGATGATATCTTCTTTTGGCCATTTTCCCTCCCGCGTTTTGAAAACGCGTTTATCTGGGTAATCAAATCTTTTCCTACCCATTACTAATATTATATCATATTTTGAGGAAAATGTCGAGACCAATAGCTGCGAAATTTCTTATTATTTGTTCAGCCGGGTAATAAGAATGTTCTCTGGCTTACTCAAACTAGCGCAAAGAATGGTTTTGAATTTAAATTATTTTCGGCCAACAATCTTTACGCTTTTTTATTTGGCTTAAATTACCAAAAAAATCATTGACTTTTTCAGGTTCATAGTATATAATTTTTTCATAAGTTAAGTGTTAATTTTTCAAACATTTAACTGGCAACTTTGGAGGTAGAAGAATGGATGATATTGTCAAAGAAGTAACCGACAAACTATCAAAATCTGGCTTTGTCGCGACCGAATTAGAAAAACTCGTCCTGGAAAGTTACAACTTTCATTTAATGAGGGGCTTCATTGCCGAAACTGGTTGGCCAAAACTTGGTGACATGGCCATGTGTACAGATACATATATGTTTGGCACAATAAAAATCAACAAGATCCACTTTCAACCTGGATGGTTACACGACGATACGGCTGGATTTGTAGGACATTTAATTGAATTGATAATTTTTGTTAATAATCTAAAAAATCATAAATACAGTATTGATGAAAACCAAGATATTATCAATATCAACAAAAGACTGCTTTGCGATCTTCAAAACTGGCTCAATGGCGAAAGCAAACGAAAATTCCGCTGGGATTATCACTTAGAGCAGTTAAATCAGACTAATAACGAAGAAATCAAATTGCCTTACTAACAGAAATAACGGTCTAAACGGATACAAAATATCCGTTTTTTTATACTGAAAAATCATTGACTGAGTTTACAAAAAATGTTACAATTACTCCATATAGATCGCCAAGATACTATATGGAAAGGAGTAAAATATGCGTGTAATTGTTGTCTCCACTCTTTTGGCCGGACTTTTGCTTATACCCGGCACATCCTACGCCCAGGCAGTCGATGGTACCTATTTCAGCTCACAAATCCCTATTCCTGCTGATCCGGTTCCCGGCACACCACCAGTTAATTACGCCTGTAACCTCAACGAGATCAGAGAATCTCGTCGCAAGAAAAAGAAACGACAAAACCGCCACCCCAGAAACCAAGGCTTTTGGGATTACGACCCGTTTCGACCGAATTTTTACCGCACCGGCGTGCGTAACCACTAACCTCACAGCGGACCTATAAGTCCGCTTTTTTATATCAAAATTTATACTAAAAAACCGCCTTTGATCTAATCTCCAGCGGTTTTTATATACCAATATTAAAATATTTATATTTCGATGATCACCGGAATGATCATTGGTCGGCGCTCAGTTTCAGTAAACAAAAATTCACCTAATTCCTGACGCAAAGCTTTCTTGATAAAATCCCAGTTTGCCGGGTATTTTTCATTATGCTTATTAAAGGTTTTCTTGATTTCCTGGCGAGCCTTGTAAACCAAGTCTTCTCGTTCACGCATATAAATAAACCCGCGCGAAATAATATCTGGACTAGTAATAGTTTTACCAGTTTCATGGTCAACCGTCATAATAATGACAAAAATACCATCTTTAGCCATGGCTTGGCGGTCACGCAAGACAATATTGCCCACGTCTCCCACACCTAAACCGTCGACTAAAACATAAGAAGCGTCAACTTTTTGGTTTGAAATACGGGCACCTTTTTCATCGATTTCGATCACTTGACCATCTTCAATAGTAAAGGTTTTTTCTTCTGGAATACCCAATTCTTGAGCTAAACGAGCGTGTAAAACCAAGTGACGAAACTCACCATGAATTGGCAAAAAGTACTCTGGTTTTACATTGGCAATCACCAACTTCAACTCATCACGTTTAGCGTGACCCGAGGAGTGAACTTTTTCTCGTTCTGAACCATAAAACACGTTTGAACCAAGTCGGTACAAATTATTGACGGTATCAGAGTAAGTGCGTTCATTACCAGGGATAGCACCAGCTGAGATAACCACTGTATCGCCTTTTTTGATTTTGATTTGGCGATGTTCGCCAGTCGACATACGGACCAAGGCTGAATATTCTTCACCTTGTGAACCGGTACAAAGAATAACTAATTGATTATCAGGAATCTTATCTGCGCCACGAATATCAACTAATATTCCTTGTGGCACCTTTAAATAGCCTAAATTCATAGCAATATTGATCGCCTTTTCCATACTTCGACCAGCAATCGCCACCTTGCGGTGGTACTTCTGAGCCGAATTAATCACACCTTGAATACGATCAAGAGCGGAAGCAAACGAAGTCACAATCATACGGCCTTTGGCTTTACCAAATATACCTGCAATTGTATCGTGAACCACGCTTTCTGCGATTGGATTACTTTTAATTTCAACGTTAGTCGACTCAAGTAGTAATAATTTAACCCCACGAGCCGAAAATTCATTCAATTTATTTAGAATTTTTTGTGATTCTAATTTGTTTGGATCAAGCTTAAAGTCAGCAATATGAATAATTAAGCCTTCTGGAGTATCGATAGCCAAACCCACATCGTCCAAAAACGAGTGAGAAAATGGGATAAATTCGATTTTGAAAACACCTAACTGAATCTTGTCGCCAGCTGTAATCAAACGGATTTGAGGTTTGAGTTCCATTTCTTCCATTTTTGATTCAATAAAACCAGCGGTGAGCTTGGTCGCATAAATCGGGCATTGTAATTTTGGCCAAATGTAAGCAATAGCGCCAATATGATCTTCGTGTCCATGAGTAAAGACAATACCGCGAATCTTGGATTTACGTTCTTCAAGGTAAGCCACGTTTGGAATGATAAAATCGATGCCAAGCATTTCGGCTCGAGGAAACATGATACCGCAGTCAACGATTAAAATATCGTCGCCATACTCATAAATTTGCATGTTTTTACCGATTTCGCCGTTTCCACCCATTGGGATAATTTTTAATTTTTTCGCCTCAGGCGCTTTGAAAGTTGCCAAAGGTTGGTTACCGGTTTGTTTAGCTGGCCCATTGTATATCGGTCTGATATTAGGGTTAGCGGCCGGACGAGGTTGCTCGTAAGATTGTTTGTAAGCCATAGTGATGACTTTCTAGTTAAATTCTAAATATAGAACTTTATTGATTAATTTGAGATAAAATTTCTGGAATTTTTTTAAAATCTTCCTTCATTGCTTCGCGGACCGAAAGCTGGTGTGTAGCGGCCGCTGGCTGATGCATAATCAGATAAACCTGGCCGGCTTTTTGATAAGCCTTGCCGTGAGCATCTGAAACAGATTTTAATTGTGGGAAAAACACTTGCATCGAGTGCTTACCCAAAGTGACGATTAATTTTGGTTTAATAGTTCTTATCTGACTAATTAAATAACTATTCGTACAAATTCTGACCTCTTCTTCAAGAGGATCGCGATCGTGCGGCGGACGACACTTAACTACATTTGTAATAAAAACGTCTTCTCGCTTTAAATTGATTGAAGCCAGTAACTCATTTAAAAATTCGCCAGCTTCACCAACAAAGGGTCTGCCTGCCCGATCTTCCGGTTCACCCGGACCTTCGCCAATAAAAAGAATCTCGGCAGTGGGACTACCTTCACCAGGAGTGGCGTTAATTCTTCCCCTATAAAGAGGACATTTTTTGCAAGATTGAATATCTTGCCCAATCGAATCTAGATCCATGCAATCTTTCTGAGACCTTAATTTAGATCAAGAGAAATAAATAATTTATTTTACCAATGAGATCTTTTTATATGACACACCTAGTTTAACACTAATTTAGGCTTTTGTCAAGCTAAACCTAGTTATAAGGTTTAAAATATTAAAAAAGAGGTAAAAATTTACCTCTTTTAACTTGGGTTAGGAGTAAGTGACGCGGATTCCTGCGTCGTGCTGAAGGTCTAATGCCTTTTGACCAATAATACTGTAATTTGTTTCGCGACCGGCGACAACTTTAGCTTTTTCGCGGAAATGATCCGTAAAAAATTGCCCCATTGCTTCTTCAGCGGTTGTGCCACTGGTTGCTTTTGCTGGTTTGTTGAATTCGTAAACTAAGAAATCCTTAGTCCGTTTTAACAATACCAGGTGTACAACTTTCCCATTCATTAACTTTCTCCTTATAAAGTGTAGTGACAGATCAAATCTGTCTTCGTATATTAGCACATATTAACAGGTTTGTCAAGGTTAGGACATAAAAAACCTGCTGAGCGGCCGACTACTAAGGAAGGCGTTTCAACAGGTTTTTGTTAATATTTAAAACTTAAATACTTGAATTTAATGGTCTTCGTTCATAGCATCTTTGATGCTGAGTGAGACGCGGCCTTTTTCCTTGTCCACTTCGACGACTTTGACCTTGACGATATCGCCGACTTTAACCTTGTCGGAAACTTTCTCAATTCGCTCATTAGCAATTTGAGAAATATGAACCATACCGTCTTTATTTGGTAAAATCTGAACAATGGCGCCAATTTCATTACCGCGCATGCGGTCTTTCAAGATTTGAACGACTGGACCTTCGAAAATCTCACCGACTTTTGGTTCACGCATGGAACCCGTAATAATCGACTCGGCTTTGGCAGCCATAGCTGAATCAGTTGAACTGATCATAACTAAACCGTCGTCTTCAATATCGATGGAAATTAATTCACCACCACCACAGTCTTCGATGATTTTACGAATATTTTTACCACCTGGCCCGATTAATTCACCAATCTTATCGGCATCGATTCTGAGCGATGTGATACGAGGAGCATAAGCCGAAAGTTCAGCTCGTGGCTCAGTGATGACTTCATTGATCTTACCTAAGATAAAATTGATACCGTCGCGAGCTTGAAAAGTAGCTTCGGAAAGCATGTTCATTTCAACACCCTTGAGTTTGGTATCCATCTGGCAAGCCGTAATACCATCTTTGGTACCAGTTAATTTATAATCCATATCGCCAGCAAAATCTTCCAAACCTTGAATATCGGTTAAAACTTTGTATTTATCGCCCAAAGTCATCAGACCCATGGCAATACCAGCCACTGGAGTTTTAATCGGCACACCAGCGTCCATCAAAGCCAAGGTTGAACCGCAAGTCGAAGCCATTGAGCTTGAACCGTTGGAAGCCAAAACTTCGGATACAACGCGGATAGTATATGGGAAATCTTCTTTGCTTGGAATAACAGCCACCAAAGCGCGTTCTGCCAAGGCGCCGTGACCAATTTCTCGACGAGAAGTACCACGAATGGTTTTAACTTCACCGGTTGAATATGGTGGGAAATTATAGTGATGCATGTAACGCTTGGTTCCCTCTTCTTCCATGGTTTCAATAGTCTGTTCTTCACCAGGAGCGCCAAGAGTCACAATTGACATAACCTGGGTCTGACCACGAGTGAACAAACCTGTTCCATGGGTTCGTGGCAGTAAACCAACTTCAATATCGATTGGGCGAATTTCGTCTAGCTTTCGGCCGTCAGGGCGAATACCCTTTTCGACAATAGCGTGACGGACTTCTTTTTCGAGTAAATCCGACAAAGTATTTTTCAGTTCTGATTGTTTGTAGTTACCCTCAAAAGTCTTCAAAACATCGGCTTCAAAAGAAGCAACTTGTTCATCGCGTTTAGCTTTATCCATCTCTGTCATAACGCTAGCCAATTTATCGCCAAGGTGTTTTTTAACATCGGCAATAATAGCGGCTTCACCTGGATCAGCCACGGTGTGCTTGGTTTTAGAAATTAAAGCTTTTTGGACTTCGATACCTGGTTGAAGTTCTTTCAAACCAAATTCAACGGCGGCCATAAAGTCTTTTTCAGACACTTCTTCAGCACCAGCTTCAATCATCATAACGCGTTCCGAAGTTCCAGCAACAGTTAAATCAAGGGTAGATTTTTCCATTTCGGCCATGGAAGGATTGGTAATAAATTTACCGTCAACCAAACCAACACGAACAGCCGAAACTGGTCCTTCGAAAGGAGCTGGAGTTTGACTAAGTGCAGCCGAGGCGGCAATAATACCTAAAATATCTGGGTCATTTTCACCGTCAAACGAAAGAACAGTGATAATCACCTGAACATCGTTTCGGTAATTTTTTGGAAACAAAGGACGAATCGGACGATCAATCAAACGGCAAGTCAAAATGGCTCGGTCTGAAGGTCGACCTTCACGTTTAATAAAGCGGGAACCGGAAATTTTTCCAGCCGCATATAATCTTTCCTCATAATCCACCATGAGTGGAAAATATTCTGCATCATCTTTAGCTTTTTCGGAAACAACCGCAGTCGCTAAAACAACTGTGTCACCGCAACGAACGGTGACGGAACCAGAGGCTAATCGAGCGAGTTTACCGGTTTCGATAGTAAGTTCTTTACCACCAATGACGGTCTTAAACACATCGGATTTCATGTTACCTTTCTGGCATGAGTACGTAGAACACCTAAAGGAGCACAAATTTTTATGCGTCTTTACCTGCCCTACGTCCATGCAATTATTTTATTAATTCCGAAATCCGAATTCTAAATCTCAAATAAAATATCAAACTGTTAAATTTCCAATTGGGAATTCTGATTTAATGATTTTATTCGTCATTCGTCATTCGAACTTCGGATTTTTTAATTTACTTTTTTAAACCTAAATCTTTAATAAGTTTTTCGTACTTTTTTGTTTCGTTTTTCTTGAGATAATTCAAAAGACGGCGGCGTTTTCCAACCATCATCAAAAGTCCGCGGCGTGAATCTGAATCTTTAGCGTGCTTTTTCAAATGTTTGGCTAATTCAGCGATTTTCTCTGTTAAAAGAGCGACTTGAACATCGGTTGAACCAGTGTCATTTTTGTGTGTTTGGTACTTTTTGACCAAATCTTGTTTTTCTGCCATGTTTTCTCCTGTTCGTTATACTTCAGCCATGATTTACCCCGAGCTTGTCGAGGGGCCAAGACATAACCTGCCCTCAATATTATTGGGGCGATTAATTAATATGGATTAATTGTACTACATTTTCACCTATTTGACAATAGTCTTGACAAAAGCTTGATTTTGAGAGAGAGAGAGAGAGTAAATTTGAATTGGAAGGATTTTCCTTCTAATACAAATAATTTATCGTTCATAGCGGTAACAAAAAGGAGAAAACTATGTCAGTGGAAAATCCAAATCAAATCGGACAATTTGAGCCAGAAGAAAGTCGTAGTTGGGACGAGCAAATGAACAAGACAGAAGAAGGCACCATTAATCCACTCAATAAAACCAATGAAATACCAACAGAATTATACTATGGACAAAATAAATTACGCGACGGATTTAAAGTAGAAATTGGACCTGATGCCGAAAATAGATACTACGAGACTCGTGCTAAAAGAATTATTGAATTTGCTAATCAATATCTCGAACATGCAAAAAATAGTTTTAAAGGTGAAACAAATGAAGGCTGGAGAAATCAGCTAATTTTGAATGAACTCAACGATATGGTAAATGGCATAGTTGTTGCACGAGAAGCAATTGCATGCAATGCAATGGAAAAAAATACAAACATTTCTGAGACTTTCATTCAAAGAAGTGGTAAATTTGATCGCGATAATTTTGGAGACAGTATGGGCGTTGCCGACGTGAAACAAACATACAGAGATGATAAACTAATGAAAGCAATTCAAAGTGAAATACTAAATTTAAACAAAACCGAAACTAAATAATTTTTATTCAATTAAAACACCAAAAGCACACCTCGTAGGTGTGCTTTTTAATAAAAATAAACTTTTTAAGATGTTACGATTGCATATTTTGAGTTTTTTTGGCTTGCCAGTCGCGGATGGTAGCAATGACCTGGTTTCCACGGCTTTGCAAGCTCTCGCCTGCAATGTTAAAGGCTGCCGCGGCTTCGTGACCGCCGCCACCAAAAAGTCTGGCAATAGCCGAGACATCCACTCCGGCCTTGGCGGCTCTAAACGACCCGTGAAGACCATCATTTTTTTCACTTAGTAATAAAGCAAAATCAATGCCTGGCGCGGTTTTTAAGAGCTCGTCGAGTACACCAGAGGTAGCCGAATCATCGGCTGCCGCACCAGCAAAATCCGCTCGATTAACCGCAGACCAGATAAACTTATAATTATTTTCATCACGAACATTTTCCAAGACTCGGCCCCAAAGTTTTAAGGTTGAAAGAGTTTTGGTTTTAAAAATCCATTTGATAATTTCTTGCTGACGAGCGCCAGCAGCCACTAATTGAGCGGCGACGGTAAATGATTTTGGGGTGGTATTAGAGTTTTGAAAACTTCCCGTATCAACGATAATACCAGTTAATAAAGCGGTAGCGACATCGGTATCAAGTAACGGTTTTTCCCGACCTAAAGATTCAACCAAAGCTACCAAAATTTCAGCCGTACTGGTGGCAGTCAAATCAACCCAGTTAACTTTACCAAAATAATCATTACCAGGATGATGATCGATATTAACCACCGGTGTTTCGTAAAATAGTTCTGTATTTTTATCATAAATAGCCCCTAATCGGTCTAAATCAGGTGCGTCGAGCACAATAATCAAATCGTATTTAAAATTACCAAAAGAAAAAGTGACATCTTCAGATTTAAAACTACCGTTAACAGGAGTAATAACGACGTTAAGTTTATTTTCTTCAGGCACATTTTTATAGGCCAGTTTGTCAACTTTAACTTTGCTAGTGTTGACGGAAATAATAAAGTCTTTAGTTCCGGAAAAAGTTGAAGATAGACTATCTTTTCCAGGTAAAAACTGTAAATTTTCCGGCAAAACCTCGCTCGTAACCGCGGTCACTTCTTTACCTAGTTTTTTCAGTACCAAAGAAAGAGCGATCATTGATCCCAAAGCGTCACCGTCAGGGTTCACATGGCTCAAAATTAAAACTTTTTGCGCCGATCGAACCAATTCAATTGTTTGCTGTTTAGGGGTAAGTTCCAAAATAATTTTTCCTCTTACTTATGCAACTTACTAATATATTAAAAAACCGGCAAATTGTCAAGGGTTTTAGCTAAAAAAAATTAATTTACTATAGAACTTCTGCTTTAATCTTGATTTAAACTAAATTTTCTGGTATATTAAATAGTCATGAATAATAAAAATATCTTACAAAATTTTAGAAAAGCTTTCTTCAGGGAAAAATATCGCTTTGATCAAGGCAATGCTTTTTTAGTATTCGTAAACTTTGCCCTCCTTGTCGCCGCTCTAATTAATCAAAATGGTGGTAAACCAGAAATAATCAAATACTACGTCATCGGCGGTCTGTTTGCTACCTGGTTTTTAGGTTATATTTTAGATCGCGTGGTTCAAGTTCAGGATATCCAAGAACGCGTTATCTTAAAACGCAGCCCAATTTGGCAACAAAATTTTGCCCGTCACGACGATCATGAAGAAAAATTAGCAACGCTAATTTCAAAACTGGAAAATATTGAGAAAAGACTGGAAAAAAATATTAAAAAGACAATGCCGACTAAAGAGTTGCAAACTCGAAAGAAATATGCTAATATTAACCTAAATCAGTCAAAAATGAAAACTGAATAAAGGAAAAACATGCCAATTACCAAATCTGCGAAGAAATCATTAAAAGTTTCTCGCGCCAAACAAGCTCAAAATTACATCAAAACTGTTGCTTTAGAAAAAGCTATTCGTAAAGCCGATGTTAAAACCGTTAGCGAAGCTATTTCTCTAATCGATAAGGGTGCTAAAACTGGTTTAATGCACAAAAATAAAGCAGCCAGACTCAAAAGCCAATTAACTAAGAAATTTGGTACACCAAAAGTCGAAGCTAAACCAGTAGTTAAAACTGAAGCTAAAGCTAAGACAGTCAAAAAAGCGGCTGCTAAGAAATAATTCAGTATAAAGTTAAAAGTCCAAAGTTAAAAGTTGCTTGGAATTACTATAAATATGATTTTTTCCATCTACTTTAAACCTTAAACTTTAAACTTTTAACTGTTTGCTGGAGGGGTATGAATCAAATTCAACAGGCGCTATCACCTAATACCAAACAAAAAATCATGTATGGAACAGGTTGCGCCTATGAACTCACAAAAGGAATCATTGTTGTGGCAATTGTCATAACCTTGATTCATTTTTTTATTGCCACCATTGCCATTGTCGACGGTATTTCTATGGAACCAAATTTTCATACTGGCGATTACTTGATCGTTGATCGCTGGGACTATAATTTTGGTAAACCTGCCCGCGGCGATGCGGTTGTCCTACGCTTTCCTGGTGATCCTGATCACAAAAAATATATTAAAAGAATTATTGGCCTACCTGGCGAACATATTAAAATTGCTGACGGCCAAGTTTTTATTAACGATAAACTTCTTAACGAAACATATATCCCAGGCACGACCGAAACAACTTCACCATCACGGGTAATCGACGAAATAGTCAAGCCTGATGAATATTTTGTCATGGGTGATAATCGTATGAATTCCAATGATTCGCGCATCTGGGACACGGCCGGCTCTCGCTTCTTAATCGGTAAGGCCTGGATTGAGGTTTGGCCTAAACCAAAACAAATCGAAAAAGTTAATTACTAAATCGATTGCAATTTAATTTAAAATTATCTAGTATAAACTAAGAATACACTTAGGGGGATTTTAATATGCCAAAACGAGCCTGCAGTTCCTTTAGGCAAAACGCCATCGGAATTTTAAATCAAAGGCCAAAACCTTTAGAAATCGGCGGACAAGCTAATTCCGCCTATGTCGTTGATCGACTATCTGATCAAGATAACGATCACTTTCTCGAGTGCAGACCATGCAAAAAATTTGTCATTAATCAGGACAGACCAAACCCTTCCCCAGACAATCCGGCTTAAGCCGGATTTTTTAAACTGTTGGTTCGTGCGATTTATCTAAACTCTCGCCAATATAAGAGATAATTGGAAAAAGTTCACCAGCAAAAGTCTCAAGCGTTACCACCGAGGTATCTGATTCATACCAATCTGGTTTGGCATAAGTTTCACTCATAAAACGTTTTGTCCATTCAACTTCAACCCCAAAAACAATCGCGTAAGGCAAAAACAAATTATACCTGTCCTCAAGAGTCGAACCACCGTCGATTCTGCCGTTCAATTCCAAATATTTCTTAAATTGCATCCATTGACGCAAGGTTGTGGTACCGACCACGCTTCGAGTTGGCATCAAATTAGATAAACCAATAATAACGCTGGCCGTAATCATTTGACCAACCCAGGCAAACAAAAGATATTTTGGTTCAGGTCCCCAAATCGCCGTATAAAAAAACCCGGCTAAACTCAAAAACAGTAAACCAATACCGGTAAAACGCCAATAAAGGTGAATCACCATTGGGTTTTGAACAAAATAACCACGTTTAGTTGCCTCATTGTAAATATTAAGGTAAACCATGGCGATTTTTTTCGAAAAGATATGGCGACCAATCCTCATCTCCACATCTTGACCAGTACTTTTGTATTTATCAGGTTCAAAAATCTTTGAAAGTAAAATTCGTTCGAATTCGTTCAATTCCGGTAAAGTTTCTAAGTTTAAGCTTTTACGCTTACCAAAAGAGAAAGTCCCGTCAGCGTGATGGGTAATAAAAAGATATTTACGTCTAGCTAAATCAATCAAAGTAGCCGCGATTTCGCGCGAACCGACTTTACCGTCCATCAAGGCGCCGACAATCGCCGGTGGACTATCGTTTGGCGGTAAATTGACTACTTTTTTACTATTGTAAAAAATTTGATCCTGGCGACGTCTAACCACCATAAAAATCAACAAAATTAAGGTGGCTAAAGGTAAAATTATAGCCAAAACTACATAACTTTGAGCCGGAATTTGAGCCAAATAGTAATTAAATTTTTTAGTAACAGGCGCATCTAAAACACCAAGTGGCAAATCAGCCACAATTGTAAAAGAAGCTTGAGCATCGATATTAGTTGCTTCATAAACCAAAGTTCTTGAATCCGCCATGTATTCTTTATGACTTTCCACTCCATGAACTGCATAAACTCGTTGGTTAATTTGTGCTTGCGTCACATCGGCCGGTAAATGCATGACGGCCTTAAAGTTTCCGATAAAAACACCGGGGGCATCCAACACGATCATGCTAATTTCATACTTATCTGGTAAAATTTTCAAATTTCGAGAATAATTCTTAGTCTCGGTTAAAACATGACCATCAGACGTCACCGCGATATCTAAAACCTGATCTTCCACCAAACCTTCGTTTGGCACGCTCGCAATTTCAAATGCTGCACTGGTTTTATTACTTTGAGAATTTACTAAAAAATAACCGCCACCAAAAACTGCGATTACCATTAAAAACGTAAAAAGTTTACGCCAATAAATACCTGAATTTTTCAGTAATTGATTAATTACCTGCCAAGTCGTCAAATTCCCTCCTCGACGAACTTTTACTCAATGTAAATATAGTATAGCAGATTCTATTTTTCTTTGCCCAGTTAACTGGCTAAACTAAGAACTAATAGATCTAAAATGGTTCTCGGCGCCATTTTACCAGTTTTGGCCGCGATATCTTGCTCGAGCAAAAAACCATAGATCTTTTTGAGCTCAGCTAAATCATATCGCCGTACTAAATTTAGGGTTTTACCCGCCACAAACGGGTGCAGACTGGCCATTTTAGCAATTTCCCACTGCGAATTGATCCCCCGTTCCACCAAATCTCGCACCACCAACATATTACGAAATTGATAAACAATCATACTTAAAATATAAAGTTCATTTTCACCGTTATCTAAAAGTCTGTACAACTCCTTTAAAGACTGGGTTTGCTTCCGGTTAGCCAAGGCATCGATCAAAGTGAAAATATCACTGGTAGTTTGAGCCTGAACCAGTAATTCGATGGTTTTTGGAGTGATTTTCGGGTTGTAAGTCACTAGTTTTGTAATCTCGTTAGTTAATCGCCATAAATCCGCACCAACAAAAACATAAAGTTTATCAATTCCGTCATAGTCAATCTCCCCTTTTTGCCTGGCCACTTCTTCACCAATCCACTTCTTAATTCCACCTTCATCAAGAAATTTGAATTCCTGAGCCTGTTTTGGTTTATTCAGTTTTTTAAATAAACTACCACGTTTATCCGGCACCCCACTTTCAGCAAACACTAAAACTGTTGTGTCCGGCACTTTCAGGATAAATTCACCGATTTTTTCTTGCTCTTCTTTTTTACCTTCCAATAATAAGTTTTCTACAATCACCAACCGACTTTTAGCTAAAAACGGAAAAGCCAAAGCCTGACGGATAATATCATCAGCCTTAACGGTTTTACCCTCCAAAACGGCCAAATTGGTATCGCCCAAAGAAGCGGAAATGTATTTTTCCTTCATATCTTTGATTTTTTGTTTAAGGCGATATGTATCTTCGCCAAATAAGAATAGGATCATATTCCGAGTATATATTATCTACAATCAAGTATCTAGTTCTATTTCCTTGGCCGCCAGACCCATATTTTTGGGTGTAGGGGTTGACTTTGCCCTGTTTTTATAGTAATATATGGCTATCTTATTGTTCCTTAAAGGAGAAAAAAATGGGTAAATTTCCAGTTGTAGTTCCGCACGGTCGGGACTGGCATTTTCTCGACGAAGTCGACGAAATTGATGTTACAAATGGTCGCGTCAGAGGTAAATACCACTTTCGCGCCGGTGAGGCTTGGTTAGCCAGTAATCATTTTGAAAACATGCCAATCATGCCTGGAGTTAGACAACTCAACCTGATAAAAAAGGCTGCCCGCCAAACACTCCAAAATCCCAATCCGAATCGATTATGTGAAATCGAAAATGTTGTTTTTATCGGTCAAGTAAAACCTGGCGACCAGCTCACGGCAAGTGCTGCGAGCTGCCAGGATTTCGAAAATGTTAAAGCTTTTTGCACGTTAATGGCAAACGATAAAACGGTCTGTGTAGCTAATTTAACTTTTTCGGGTCAGACAGCTAAAAATAACGAACCGGTTCTGGTGCCATTTAGCTATTCTGGACAAGAAATCTGGCAATCCGAAAATGGTTTACTTGACCCGGAAATGGTTCTGGAAGCAATGGCTCACAACACTATTCAGATTGCCCAGGGCTACCCGGAAATAAAAGATAAACTTTTTCTCTTCCAGGGTATCCAAAAAGCTGAATTCGGCCCAGACATCTATCCATCAACTCTTCATTTGACCAGTAAAATCTCCTGGAACCAACCTGGCCGGCGCGGTATCGCGCATTGCACAGCCATGGTCGGTCAAGACAAAATGGCCCAGGCTACTATCGAATTTGCCTGCCTTAATCAGCGCAAAAAATAACTTACAACCACCCTTCGGGGTGGTTTTTTAATCTATTTTGTCGCAACAAAGAGATTAACCCACCAATAATGAAATCTACTTGCAGATTCATATAATTAGGATACTGCAAGAGATTGAATTATGGTGGGTAAACAACAGTCTTGACTTTTGCCCTTTTAAGGTGTATTGTTTTTACTATTCAGACTATTTCGAAAAGGGAGGGTAGTACTTTGAAAAACTACGCAAAAATCATTGGAATCGGGTCATATGTACCCGAGAGAGTTCTGACTAATTCAAATATCGAGCACATGCGACCAGATGGTGTTGAACCAGAAAATTGGACCAACGATGACTGGATTTTTTCCAGAACTGGCATTAAAGAACGCCGAATCGCTCAACTTCATGAAGGTTCAAGTGACCTGATGGTTAAAGCCGCCCGGCGAGCTTTGCTCGATGCCAACCTGACGATCGATCAAATCGATCTTATTGTCACTTCGACATCTTTTCCTGACAATGGCTTTAATGTACCTCGAACCGGCGAAATTTTTGGTTCTAAAATCAATGCCAAACCAGAAACGCTCATTATTGAAGAAAATGCCGCTTGTGCGGGTTCCACCTGGGCACTCGAACGCGCTCGCATGGAAATGATTATTCATAAATATACACATGTTTTAGTTGTTTCCGGCGACAAGGTTAGCGCCAGTGTTGATTATGAAGATCGCTCAACCTGTATTTTGTTTGGCGATGGCGCCGGTGCCGTAGTTTTAGAGCGCGGCAATTGTGCCGGTATCCTTAAAACCATCCGCCAAAATGACACTCAATATCTTGATAGTATCGAAATCCCCGGCGGCGGCTCAGCTTTACCGATGACTCAAAAACTCCTGGAACAACACGCTCAGTTTATGCATATGCCCGGCGGCAAAAATATGATTGAAGTTATGGGTGGGAAAATTCTTCCTCAAATTTACGAAGAAATGAGCAGACAGGTCTTTAAGATTAAATACGTTATCCCACACCAGGCTAATATTAGAATTATCAATTTGGCTAAAAAGAAAATTGAAAGACAGTTAGCTAAAACTGGTAAAACCCTGGGAACCATATTTTTTACCGATAATATCGAAATTTATGGCAACACTTCCGGCTCCAGTATTTTTCTGGCGCTCGATACTTTATATCACCAAGGGTTATTAGAACCCGGCGATCTGCTTCTTCTGGTCGGCTTTGGGGCCGGCTTCGTTTACGGAGCCAATCTCCTCGTCTGGACCAAAGAAAAATTCAAATCAAAGGAGGGCCCGTCTATGGGCGATTAAAAAAACACAATACCTATTCACCAAAGCAAGCCGCGATGCACACCGCGGCTTTTTAAAACAATGTTTGTTGATCGTTAGTTCTGGTTGAAACTGGCATACGAACTAAAAGTGATTTAAAACCGAGATCTAAAAAGAGTTTTTCCACTTTTGCCTGGTCAAAATCGTGAATACGACTGGTTTTGAGTTCAAACTCAATCGGCGCGTTTGACACAATTTGTGACAATTTTCGACTTAAAAATGCTTGTTCTTTGTTCTCTATTAATAAGGTTTGTAATTTTCCTTTTATTTTTTCAATATTTTCATAAATATTTTCTAAATTATTGTATTCCTGAATCAATTTGGCCGCGGTTTTTTCCCCAATTCCTGGTACACCCGGAATATTATCAGAAGTATCGCCCTTGAGCGCCTTGAAATCAACAAAATCAGCCGGAGGCAAACCGTAACGGGCTTGGACTTTATTTTCGTCATACATGAGCGCGTGTTGGGCGCCACGAGCCATGGAATAAACCTTAGTCAAACCATCAACTAACTGAAAAGTATCAGAATCCCCGGTCACAATAATGGCTTCGATATTTTTTTGAATTTCGCCATTTGATCTTCGGATTTGCGCCACAATCGTGGCAATCACATCTTCCCCTTCATAACCCTCGGCCGAAACAATCGGGATATTCATCGCTTCCAGAATTTTCTTGCAATACTGAATCTGTGGTACTAAATCGTCGGGCATAGGTTTACGGTGAGCTTTATACTCAACATAATCCTCGTGTCTCTTGGTTTTCTTGGGTAAATCAAAACAAGCCACCAAGTACTCTGGTTGCAAATCTTTAATCGCGGCCAAAATGGCCGAGGCAAACCCGTAAGCCGCATTAATCGGGTGACCATCGCGGGTTAGAGTTGGCGGGATGCCGTAAAACGCTCGGTAAATCAAGGCAAACGAATCAATTAAAACTAATCGGTTTTTTAACATGTTTTGATTGTAACATAAAATTCATTTTTAAAAGAAATTCTACAACAAGATATAACGCTTATACCTTGACAAAAGTCTTTTTTTGTGCTATACTATTTAGTTACAAGATTAGCTATGTCTACTTGTGACCGCCGTGGATTTTCCCGGCAATTGTCTCCCGCTTAGCGGGAAAGGAACCTTAACAATGAAGAATATCTTCAGTCTCGGAATGGCGCTTATACTGGCGCTTATTCTTACTCTGACCACCGCAGGTTGCGATGGCGGAAACGCAAAAAAATTGTCACCATCAGTGCCAAACTATCAGATTACAGTTAGTGCTCCCAACGATTCAGCCCAAAAAGTCAATCAGGATTTTGACGGTACCGGCTTTACTGCCTATACCGGACACCTGTATTTCGATTTAATTGTTGCTGGAACCAGAGGTGGCGCGCCTTCAGCAGATTTCCAATTATGGAAGTCGAGCGAACCGCAAAACTGGAATTCACCGAGCGACGATCTTAAAACCTTTACCAAGGTTTGTGATCTCGCTTACGAAAACGGCGAACTGCCCAATTATTGGTTCTTCGAACCAGGGCGTTATCTGATTAAGGCGTTTGCACTAAATTCAAAGGTTGAATACACGCATACACGGTTAACAATTAACAAAAAACCTGTAGTCGTACCAGTGATAGTGACGCCGCACTTGTCAATCAAAATGTCAGCCAGTGCCCCAAACGAAATCGGCGACAAAACTGTCACCATCGTTGTCAAGAACAATGGCGTAACCGCAGACAACATTACTGTCTCGGTTTTCGACTATTTTGACACCCCTGGCTCAATCATTGTTTACGCCGGCCAAAATGGCTTACAGGACTGGTTAACCGATTCCGGACCGGTTGAAATCGGCTACGGCATGATTTTCAAACCAGGAACGGTCAAAATGACCAAGTCCGGTATGACTAATCCGATCACCGACGATATAATTACCGACGTTTATAACGCTGGTATTATGTCAACCGGTGAAGAGATTACTTTCACCTGTATTTACACATTCGACCAAAACGCCCCAGGTAAAGGCATGACCCGGAAGATCAAAAGAATCAAATTATAATCTTTCATCTTAACCTAACAAAAACCCCAGATTTATTCTGGGGTTTTTAAGTATCTAAAAATTTCTACAAACAATAGAACTTTATCACCGGATCCCAATGACATTAGTTAATAGAGCTTGAGCAGTATAAAGTAAAAGTAAACCTAGGACTACCCCCATCATTAAATCTTTGGCTGTGGTGATATTTTCTTGGTTACCCTGACTGGTCATGTACAAGTAACCTGCGTACATAAAAATAGCAATAGCTAGTCCGCTTAAAATTGGTAAACCCCAAACAAAAAACTTGCTAATATAGTCACCAATATTATTAACCCTACCAAAGTCTGTATCTATATTACCTGTGGTATTTGATTGAGTTACGGGCGCGCCCACCGTTACATTGATTTTCCGAGATGGCGCCGCACCTTGAGCATAAACTTTACTAAAAATATTTAAGAAACTTTCTTTCTGATTTTCCTCAATTAAAACTCTAACTTCATACTCGTGTTCACCTTCAGGAACATTTCTATCAATAAAGGTTCTACTGGCAGTTTCTCCAACCTGTTTTCCATCTCGATAGATTATAAAATTGGCTGGTGCATATAAATCATAAAATTGACCGATATCGATCGTAACATCATAATTATTAACCGAGCTATTTACGGCGCCACTACTGTTACTACAATTTATACCGATTGTGGTAATATTCGACGGATTAACAGGATTTCGAGTACTAGCCGAAACCGTACCCTCTTGTTTACAGTAATCTGTTTGATCGTTCGATTCGTTTTCATTAAAAACCTTAACCCTAATCAAATGATCGCCAGCACCTGTTCCCGAAGCAGATGTATTCCAGACATAATCAACAGTTTGATCCTCGCCAGTCAATAAACCGTGTGATTTCTGATAAAAACATTGGCCATTTTCAGGATTAGCGCATTTAGAACTCTTACTACTAACCCATAAATAATAAGTATAACCTTTTAACTTTTTAAAATTAATTTTTATTGGTGATTTCTGACCAAGTTTAATTTCACTCGGTGTGGTGATAATAATATCGCGTCCGCTTGATGGTATGACTGGATCGACTACTTTTGTCTGAGTCGGACTTGAAACAGTTTTATCGGGCGAAGTTGACGAATCAGAATGAGGCTTACAACTATTTACTCCTGAATCAATATTATTTGGTGTGTTACCCTGCATTGAAACAACTTCTGCGCCAAGGTCACGATTAGTAATACTTAACAAAATATTCTTACCGCTTGGACAAGCCTGACGATACTCACTAGTAATTTTAGGAATATTAATACTTTGACCTGACTCACCAATAAAAACCTTCCTTGACAACCACTGAGTACCACTAAAAACCGTATTTGTCCCCTCTACTGGCAGATTCTCTCGACCCAACTGATCAATCGATGTAACAAATTTAACTTCATGATTAGTATTTTTCCTGATTTTTGCTGCAAAAGGTTCAGTTTCAAAACTTTTACCGCTACCAGAAACTTTAAATATTAAAGAATTATCCTTTGGCACAGTTAAAGTCATAGTGACGGTTTCACCACTATGCCATTGAAAAGCTGGTGAAATAGGCGCCATATTCAAGCCGCTAGCTTCTGTTCTCCAGTAAGGACGAAAAACTATCTGAGTTTGACTCGTATTGCCATTTTCGTCTTTACCAAGTTCCCATTCTAAACCAACATCTGATTCTTGTCCGTTAACATCTTTTATACCAAAATAAATATCTGGATTATCCTTGGACTTACAATAATTATTAGAGGAATAAGTAACAGTCTGAAAACGATTATCATCAGGCTTAACACTGCCTAAAACAACGGTCGCCTCAATACCGGTAAAATTCCCCCGACTAGTATTTTTTAAATAATAAGCACCAGGAAAACAAGATTTTGAACTAACCATATTGTTAAGCTCATCCGCCGAGGAAAAAGGATTGCCTAAAACAAAAAACAAGATAATTAAAAAAACAATTATGATCAATGAGTACAACCAATATTTTTTGGCTTTAAATAGATTTCTTAATTTCAAAATCCCTCCTTAAATTATTTAGCCATTCATTCTTTTAAGTAAAGCATCTTTGGCAATTTTGCGATCAGACCAAGGAATTTTGTGATCTCCGACCACCATACACTCCTCGGCGCCTTTACCAGTAATTAAAACTATATCACCTTTATAAGCTAGGTTTACAGCTTTCTCAATAGCCGCTTTTCGATCCAGCATTTTAAAGAAATTTTCACCTTCAATTTTTGGTTTCTTTGGGTCAGCCCCACGCGGCACACCACCGGCTACTTCTTCGATAATTTTATTAGCATCTTCGGTATAAGGATCTTCGTTAGTCACGATCACGATATCGGCAAATTTACCGGCTAGTGCTCCAAGAATCGGCCGCTTAGTTTTATCGCGATCACCACAAGAACCTAAAACCGAAATAATCCGCGCTTTTTTAGCCATAGTTAAGGTTTGATAAACTTTTTCCAAAGCATCTGGTGTGTGAGCATAATCAATCAAAACCGCAAAAGATTGGCCCAACTCCACTTTTTCCATACGTCCAGGCACAAGCTCTAATTCGTCTAAGGCACGCTTGGCCACATCTAAATGGATTTTTAAGGCGTAAGCCACCGAAAGAGCGGCTAGGGCATTATAAATGTTGAATTTGCCAGGAAGCTTTAAATCAATAGCAATTTGACTAGTTGGTGTCACCACGGTAAACATCGAGCCGGTCGATTCTAGAATAATCTTCTTAGCCAAAATATCCGGTCGACCCTTACGACCACGCTCTGGGCTTTCTGTACCATAACTCAAGGTTGTTCGAGACGGCATTTTCTCCAAGTACTCAAAAGTGCGTTCGTCATCATGGTTGATAATATTAATAGTTTTGCCAGTATTAAAAAGCTGACCTTTAGTATTTCTGTATTCATCAAAAGTTTTGTGATAATCCAAATGATCGTGAGTCACGTTAGTCATGACAGCCACCTGATAATCAATCCCAAAATTACGATTTTGAGCAATCGCATGAGAAGTCGTTTCCACAATTACCCAGTGGCACCCCGCCTTAAGGCAGTCCGCTAAAAACTTCTGAAGAGCAAACGGCGAAACCGTAGTCATTTTACTGGTATTAACCCATTCTTCCTTATCAATTTTAAAGTTAATAGTCGTGGCCATACCAACCCTATAATTCGCCTTTTCTAAAATTCTGGCGATCATGTTACAGGTCGTGGTTTTACCATTTGTACCAGTCACACCAATAATTTTGAGCTTTCTTCCAGGATAGCCATAATAAGTCGCCGCCAAAATACCCCTGACTTTGTGGGTCCAGAGGATAAAATTTGGGGAAACAAATTGTTTGAGAAACTGCTTCATGACTAATTTCGTCTTAATTTTTCAATAATTTTAAATAATAAATACCAACAAGATTTATGAACCAAATCGTAGCTACCAAATGTCTGATAACTTTTGCCACCAAATTGCTCCTTAAACCTTGTAATACCAGCATATTTGACAGCTAATTTTTTATCAACATTTTTACCAAAGGGCGAAACCGCCAAAAGATCGTAATAAGAACAACTTTTTTCTTTGGCTAATTTAATCGCCTCCCAGTGCAACAGGTATGGCGCCATCACTTCTCTATGCTCTGATAAAGAAGCGCCATATAAATAGCTAGCGGTTTCAGAGTAAAACGTAAAAATACCAGCCGCTACTGGAACCTTATTATACCTGGCGATTAACATTTCGGCAAGACCATCTTGGTTTAATATTTTAAATAATTTTTCAAAATAACTTTTCGGCCTCACTTGAAAGCCGTCCCGGCGAGCTGTTTGACAAAAAATCTTGTAAAAATCATCGATATTTTTACTTTCTTCGATCACCACTTCGTGCTTTTGCGCTACCTTAATATTGTAACGACCTTTTGGCTTCATTTGAGCCAAAATACTTTCCTGTGAACCAGTAATTTTCACGATTTGACGGTACTCTGGCTGAATTTCCTCGAATGATTTAATAAACCGATTTGTTTTTAGAATATTTTCGATTTTTTGATTGAAAACTGTATATTTTTGATTTAAAAAATCTAACCTTGTAAATATCGAGTGAGATTTAACAGAAATTTCTTTAATTTTTGGCAAAAATTTTCGAAAATCGATTTGAAAAAAATCAACTTCTGGCGCATATAAAAATGACAAACCAAATGGCAACGGTTTTTCGAGTACCAAAATTTCATCCAGCCAGTGAATTTTCCAACCTTGGCTTTCTCTTAGCGCAGCCCACTCTTTTGTTTGAAGCAAACTTTTCAAAGCAATAATCCTTACTATTAAAGCTTAATACAACTTGATTATAACAAATTTTTCAGGTAAAATGTAGTGGATGAAAATTAAATAAGTTTAAAGTTGAAGGTAAAAAGTTTAAAGAACATGGAAAAAAACAATATTAAAATACTGGCTATCGAGACTAGTTGTGACGAAACCGCCGCCGCTGTTGTTGAATCTAAAAATGGCGAAGTTAAAATATTGTCAAACATTGTTAATAGCCAGATTGATCTTCATAAAGTTTTTGGCGGTGTTTTTCCAGAAATTGCCTCTAAGACTCATGTTGAAAATATCATTCCAGTGATCGAAGAATCACTGGATAAATCCGAAATCAGAATGTCAAAATCCGAAAAATTGAATGACATAGATGTAATTGCTGTAACTAGCGGACCAGGTTTGATTGGTTCACTTTTAGTGGGCACAAACACGGCTAAAACCCTGGCTTTTACCAAAAGCAAGCCGATTTTACCGATTAATCATTGGCTAGGTCACATATACTCCACTTTCAGTGGAGAATTTCCAGTTTCCAGTTTCCAGTTTCCAAATAAATTATCTAATGAAGAAAAATCCAAAACTGAAAACTGTGAACTGAAAACTGAGAACTTGCCCCAATTCCCTCTTCTCGCTTTAATTGTTTCAGGTGGCCACACCGGTTTAGTGATTATGAAGAGCCACACCGAGTACGAAACTATCGGCCAAACCCTCGATGATGCCGCCGGCGAAGCTTTTGACAAGGTGGCCAAACTGCTCGAACTTGGCTACCCAGGTGGACCAGCGATTTCAGCCGCCGCTGAAAAGTTCACAGTTTACAGTTCACAGTTTACATATAAAATAATTCCAAATATTAAATTTCCGCGGCCCATGATACATTCAGGGGACTTTAATTTTAGTTTTTCCGGACTTAAAACATCGGTACTGAATAAGGTTAGAGAACTTGCTCAAACATACACTTTAGATGAAATTAAAAATCAAATTGCTTACGAATTTCAACAAGCCATTATCGATACTTTAATTACTAAAACTTTAGAAGCTGCCAATGAATACAAAATCAAATCAATTTGTCTGTGCGGTGGCGTTTCGGCTAATAAGGAACTCCGAGACCAGTTGGCTTCCGCACTTGAGAACTGGAAATTGGAAACTGGAAACTCTGAATTATCTCTTTTTGTTCCCCCGATGCACTTGACTGGCGACAACGCTGCCATGATCGGTATCGCCGCCGCTTACCAACTCGCCAACGGTGTCGAACCAACGACTTTTGATCAGGTTAACGCGAACTCAAATTTAAAGTTATAACACTCACATGTCCTCCCCTCCTTTTCGAGGAGGGGCGTAAGGGTGGTTTTAATAATATAAAATTAATTAATTTTTTATATAAGAAAAGCGCCTACTTTTCAGTAGGCGCTTCTATTATTTTTCGTCCATCGTCCTTACGTCTCGGTGTTCATTGCATGATGTATACTTCCATTTACAACCACATTCCTTACAACATGCTATTCTATACTCCTCCCACGAATACCTATCATGCGTAACCCCGCGTGAACAAATCTCGCTTGTTTTAAGTAAATCTGATAAAGAATAATTACCAGCCACTTTACACTTTGGACAAATTTCATTTTGTTCGTAAAAAGTCTTTTTTTCAAACTTTTTAACTGCAGAAAGATTCAAACCGCATTCATCACAAATACGCAACCTACCTTCAGGAATTTTAGTCCCGCATTCTGGACATACGAAAGCTTCATATGGCATATTTCCACCCCCTTTTTTTTGAATTTAAAGTACTGTATATAGCCTAATACATTTTTTAAGGTTTGTCAAGGAGTAACAATTAAAAAAGCCCGGAAAAACCGGGCTAGCCCTGAGGAGTTGGATATGGTACCAAGCGTTATTTGGCAAATATTTATATTGGGGAGAAACAGTTGGCAAGACCCAAACATGTCTCCTCCTGAGGCATGAATAAATATTTGTATTTAGAAAGCTGCAAAAATTTCTGAGCGGCGACCGAACTTATCAGATCGCGGCGGCAAAACATTTACTGCAAACAAATAACGCTTAAGGCGATAATAACAAACCATTATTTAAAATACAAGCTTTTAAAAAATCCGGCAGAAAACTACCGGATAAATGATTTAGATTAAAGGTGAATAAGGTTCAGCATAATCTTTATTCACAATTTGCGTATAAAGATCTGTTTTGCATTTTTGTACATGTAGTGGTTCAACCACAAGCAGCGAGTCTGTCGCCCATTTTTCCAACTCTTTTTCGTTAGGCCGACGAATCAGAACCAAATGATGACAATCTTTCAACAACTCCATGTCAACATCTTGCGATTGGTGATTTTCGTGTTGAAAACCTAAAACTAAAACATTGGTACCAGGATGATGTTCAACAGGTTCGTGATCCTGAGCCTGAGAGATACCCAGAATTTGTAAGGCCTTAACTTCACCATTATGGTTTAGGTAAAAGTCCAGCTCTGGGCAGGGACAACTTCCACAGGGGAAAATTGGCCATTCAGCCTTATTCAGCGCGCTGAGAATCGCCAATCTTTGTGTACGTGGCATACTCACATTTCTACCTCCTCTGAGTTACTGATTTTCAAGTGATTAATCAGAATAATAGACCATTTTTCGCCAAAAGTCAAGCCCCATACCCAAAATTTCAGCGTGAGGATTATGTCTCTGGTCAAGGTTCGAAAAATTTGATAGAATAAAATCAATATTTAATCACTTCAAAGGAATAATATGAAGGAACTAGCAAAAAACTACAATCCGAAAGAAACTGAAGATAAAATTTACGCGCTTTGGGAAAAAGCCGAGGCTTTTAAACCTGTTATTGATAATCCGTCAGCTGATGGACAAAAACCTTTTGTAGTAGTTATTCCGCCACCGAATGTCACTGGCTCCCTTCATATGGGCCATGCTCTCAATAATACGATTCAAGATATATTAATCCGCCGTTCGCGCATGCGCGGCGTGCCAACTTTATGGATCCCTGGCACTGATCATGCTGGTATCGCCACTCAAAATGTGGTGGAGAAAAAATTAGCCAAAGAAGGCACTTCTCGTCACGAATTAGGTCGTGAAGAATTTACCAAAGAAATTTGGACCTGGGTTGACCAATACGGCAACACCATTATCAATCAGTTAAAGAGTATGGGTTGTTCTTGCGACTGGTCGCGTCAGCGTTTTACCATGGACGAGGGTTACGCTGAAGCCGTCAAAGCCACCTTTATTCGTTACTATGAAAAAGGTTGGATTTACCGCGGTGAACGCGTGGTCAACTGGTGTACTCGCTGCCAAACATCGCTTTCAGATATCGAGGTTGAATACAAAGAAGAAAAAGGTAAATTATACTGGATTAAATATGGGCCTTTCACTTTAGCCACCACCAGACCAGAAACTAAACTGGGTGACACGGCCGTTGCAGTTCACCCAGACGACAAGAGATATAAAGATATGGTTGGCAAAACATATACGATTAAAGGCGTAAATGGTGATTTTGATGTGATTGTTATTGCTGATAGATATGTTGACCCAAATTTTGGTACTGGCGCCGTAAAAGTAACCCCAGCTCACGATTTCTCTGATTATGAAGCATCTCTCAGACACAATGTGCCGATGAAACAAATTATCGATAAATACGGTAAAATGATGGACAACTGCGGTAAATACGCTGGCATGAAGACCGCTGAAGCTCGCGAAGCTATTGTCGAAGATATGCAAAAAATGGGCTTAATTGACCATATCGATGAAGATTACATCCATAATGTCGGAACCTGTTATCGTTGTGGTAAAATCATCGAGCCACAACCAAGTAAACAATGGTTTGTCAAAATGGACGAACTAGCTAAACCGGCTATCGAAGCGGTTAAGAGTGGTGCTATCAAATTTACCCCAGAGCGCTGGAGTAAAGTGTATTTAGATTGGATGGAAAACCTGCGCGACTGGTGTATTTCTCGTCAAATCTGGTGGGGCCACCAAATCCCAGCCTGGGAAAAAGGCGACGAAATTTATGTCGGTGATAATCCGCCAGAAGGTTTTACCAGGTCGGAAGATGTTTTAGATACTTGGTTTAGCTCCGCCCTTTGGCCATTTGCCACCCTTGGCTGGCCTAGCAAAACCGAAGATTTAAAGCATTTCTACCCTACCAGTGTGCTTTCAACAGCCCGCGATATCCTCTATCTTTGGGTTGCCCGCATGATTTTCTCTGGGTACGAATTTACTGGCGAAAAACCATTTTCCGAAGTTTATATTCACCCAACCGTTTTCAATAAAGAAGGTAAACGCATGTCCAAATCACTTGGTACCGGCGTTGATCCGCTACTTTTAATTGACCAGTACGGCGCCGACGCCATGCGTTTCGGTTTAAGTTATATTAATACCGGTGTCCAAGATTTGAAGTTCGACGAGGAAGCGATCAAAGCTGGTGGTAAATTTGCCAATAAACTCTGGAATATCTCTCGTTTTCTTACCTGGAAATTAGAAAACGAAAATCCAAAATCAGAAATCAAAATTACAAATGAAACACCAGAACCTAAATCCGAAGCCGACAAAATCATATTAACTAAATTAAACGAAGTTATTTCTTTAGTCGATAAAGACTTAGATGAGTTCAAATTTGGCCAAGCCGCTCACGAACTCTACGATTTTGTTTGGCACGATTTAGCCGATGTCTATATCGAAGAAAGTAAAAAAGAACTAAATTTACCAGTTTTGCAGCACATTATTACCTCTTCGATTAAACTTCTACACCCAATTATGCCTTTTGTAACTGAAGAAATCTGGCAAAACTTGTACGAAAACAAAATAGTTGATGAAAAATTATTGATTAAAGCCAAATGGCCAAATGCTAAAAGCGTTTAAATCCGAAATCCGAATTCTAAATTTCAAATAAAAGGCGAAAATGTCAAATGATGAAACCAAATTTGACTTAGAAGAAAGAACCGCTAAATTCGGTGAGGATGTTATAAATTTCGTTAAAACGATACATTTAAACGAAATCAATCGCCCATTGATCAGTCAATTAATCAGATCTGCAACAAGCGTAGGCGCCAATTACTGTGAAGCAGATTGCGCAGAAACAAAAAAGGATTTCGAGCATAAGCTTGGAATATGTCGTAAAGAATCAAAAGAAACCAAACACTGGTTGAGAATGATGGCGACAGCCCAACCAGATTTAAAAGAAAATCTACGATCAATATGGAAAGAGTCCAACGAATTAAATTTAATCTTCTCTTCAATAATTCGTAAATCTAGAAATAAATTGTAGAATTGGAAATTTAATATTTTATTCGACATTCGAGTTTCGTCATTCTGATTTATAGAACATATCATTAATATGAATCACAAAACCACTATCATAATTATTCTTCTTGTAATCAGTTTACTGGCCTCTCTTTTAATTCTAAAAATCACTTATCAACAGAAAATTGACAAAATAAATCAAGAAAAACAATTAATGATTACTGGTTATACTGAAGAAATCAAGAATGAAACTAACCCCAATATCCTAATCGAAAGTGGTTTGAAACAGCTTGAAAATGGTCAACCAGAATTAGCCATGATTAGCCTGAAAAAAGCCGTAACTGTTGAACCAAATTTCCGAGACGGATGGTTAACCTTAGGTTTGGCTCAATACACTCAAAAAGATTATCAAGCCGCTCTTACCTCTTTTCTAGCGGCAGAGAAAATTGACCCGATCAATGCCCAAACCTATCACTTTCTTAATCTAACCTACACTAAACTCAAACAAAAAGATTTAGCTCTCATTGCCCAGGAAAAATTCGTTTTTCTAAACAAAAACCAGAAATAACCCCGAACTTCACATGCTATGCGAAACAAGCTTTTGTGTGATACAATATTAATAATCATTTATTGATTTATTGTCTGGAGGGGTTATGAACTATTTGAAAAAATTAAATATAAAAATTTTATATTATTTTATTTCGATTTTATTTTTATCAAGCGTTTTTACTCCTATTTCAAACATTAGAGCTCAGGTTCCATCAGCTGAAGGAATCTGTTGGAGTTGGTCAGGTATGCCAAATAATAGTCCTCAAGTTTCCATTAATAACTCTGATGGAACTCCTGTTTGTGGTACAAACTGGAAAAATGCAACTTCGAAGCCAACGGTTACCTCGCCATCAAGCGGGAGCACAACAACAACCAAACCCAGCACGACAACCACAACAAAATCAACCAGTCCTGCCAATAACTCTGGGGCCGTTCAAAACGTTAAAGCTTCACCATCAATCAATAATAATGTTTGCAAAGTCGTTCTTTCTTGGAAAAAACCTGCTAAAACTAACACTTCTTTTGCCCCTGCTAGTCCAGCTGACAATGTTAAATATGACGTTTCGGTTTTTGCTTTTTCTGGCGCAGTCAGCCTTAGTCCGCCTAATAATATTCAAGTTGTTGACTACAATACCACTTCACTCACCTTTAATAATATAAAATGCGGTTTAACCTATAAGTACTATATTGTTACGAAAAGCCGCAATCCAAATACGACAGTATTTCAAATTGAAGATGGTAGGGCAAGTGGTCAATTTGCTGCTCCTATTGGGACAGCTGCTACCGCCTTTCCACCAGATGGAGCCATTATTGATTCACGTCAGAATGAAACCACTAAAACTTATACGGGCACATTGCAATGGCGCGAACCGATCAACAAACCTGCTGGGAAAACGGGCAATGACCTTAAATACCGCTACACTCTAACAAAAAAAGGTGTAGCCAGTAGTCCGGTTACTGTTAACAAACCTCAAAGTGGTATCCCGGTTTTTACTAATATTAAATGCACAAACGAAGACTCAAGCGGTTGCGGCCAATACAAAGCTCTTATCGAAACCATGTTGGATGGCCAACCAATTGGCTCGCACACATCAGTCGTTACAATAGCCAAAGATGGACAAGCCGTCTCTCAAGCCGATAGTAATGGCCAAACCTTACTGGATATTGATAATTATGGTTCAGCTGATCAAAATGGAAATGCTGGTGAAAATGCTGCCTGCGGTAATGTTTGTGAATCTAATGTATGGGGATGGTTTAATCCGGTCCAAGAAATAAAACATGTTATTTGCCAAATTCAATGCACAATTTTAGATTTTATTGCCGGAGCATTGGGCCAAGCATTTACTACAATTCTGCTACCAAATCTTTTATAAGAAATAAAAATGTTTCAAAATTTTAAAAAAATTCCACAACTTTTATTCATTGCATTAGCTATTTTTGGATTTGGCTATTTTTTGCAACATAATCATACAGATTTCAATACTAATATTGGTGTAGCCCACGCAGCCGTAACACTTGAACAATCGACCAAAACCATAAATTCACTTCATGCCGAATTAACTTCAGCTACAGCTGCAAGTGAAGGCACTGCCTGGATCTTCAGCGTCTGGAAAGTCATGATGGGACTAGCCAACGCTTTTGTCGCCATCATTTTGATTTTCTTTGCCTTTGTTAATATTGCCCATATCGAGTACGACACTTATCAACTCAAAAAAGCTTTACCGAAACTGATTATTGGTATAGTTATGGCTAACTTTAGCATGCTTATTTGCCGCATGCTAGTTGATCTAGCCTCAGTCTTAACCGCTACTTTCACTCATAACCCAAAAGGTTTAATGGGTGGAATTATGTGCGCTATGGGCATTCATCCAAGTGGCAGTATCGGTGAATATTTTCTACAAATATTAGCTCAACAATGGCTCTGGATTCTTTTAGTTGTTTTGGCAGTCTTTATCTCGATTCTTTATCTAGGCATCTTATTACTCATTCGACATGGCGTTATCTTGGTTTTAGCAGCCGTCGCTCCAATTGCTTTTATTTTGCTCGCTTTTCCACCAACTGAAAGTTACTTTAAAAAATGGTGGGAATGGTTTGTTAGTTGGACTTTTATGGGTCCAATTATGACACTGATTCTTTGGATGGCTGGTATGGTTGGTGGCGCCGGAGAATTTACAGGCACAGTTTGCGCTCCAACTACAACTTTTAGCTGGCTCCGGGCGTTTACCACCCTGGCTTTACTCTATGTTGCCGGTATTGTTCCAAGTAAACTTGGTGGCGAAGTCATGGGCGCATACAAAAACGCGGTTCACGGCGCTGGTAAAGCTGCTTACGACAATCCTTGGAGCAAACGCAAACGCGAAATCATGGGCAATGATCTAAAACACAAGTTTTATGGTAACACTAAACTTGGTCGCTGGATGGAACAAGGCGTCAGAAACGATGAAGCCATGCTTGAGGCACAAAAAAACGAAGAAGAAGTTCGCAAGGGTTTGCGCGACCTGACTACTCCTGACTCAACCGCTGAACGCAATGCAATTGCTAAAGAACGTTTAATCAGATTAAAGACCGAACTTGAAAACCAGGGCGATGAAAGACTAGCTAAACATATGAAAATCAATATCGATGCCATTACTGACACCGATTTAGCTAGCAAAAAACTCAAACGAGCCATGGATCAAATCAAGAAAAAAGGCATGACCGATGCCTACAAAGGCGCCAAAGGTGCAAAATTAACTGAAGAAGATATTGAAGACGCTCAAGTTACTCGTGATCTTGACCAAGCTCAAAAACAACAAATGACGGCCGCTTATGACGACGATATTAAAGGTACGGCTTTGACTCAAAAAGATATTGAAGATGCTCGTGTGACCCGTGATTTAGAAGCAGCAAAAAAGAACAAAATGACACTGGCTTATAAAGGAGCAGGCGGCGATAAACTGGTTGAAGACGAACTTAAAGATGTTGTTGCTACTGGCAAAATGGAGAAAGCCAAAAACGATGCTACGGCTAGAGTTTATTTAGGTGCTACTGGTAGAAAAATGGCCGAATTTGAATCTGGTATTGCTAATTCACAAATGGCTATTGACAAAGTTAAAGACGATCAAAGAGTCTTAATGGCTACCGAGCGTTTAGCCGGCCATGAGATTATTCACGATTTAATTAAACAGTACGACAAAGACAACGAAGCCGCTGGCCGTCCATCAAACTTAAACAATGCTTATAAGGAAGTTGATAACTTTACGATGGAATTGGCTAATGCTAAGACTGAACCAGAAAGAGTTGCCGCACAAGCTAAACTCGATATTGCCTTAACTAATTTAGAAACTGGAAAAAAAGCTTTTGCCGCCGACCTTCACAGTAAGGGTAAATTTGCAACAGCCAAAGACGCTGATGAATTTGTTGAAAATAGCCATTTACAACGCTACGAACGCACTAGACATATGGCTATTATCGGCAAGCGTGTTAATGACGATGCCACTGTCGATGCTCAAAGTATGTCTTCTAGCGCCGCTATCGGAGACTTGGTTAAATCAGATGGCAGTCTCGACGGTGGTAGTTACGGCCCGTACACTTGGACAGCCAAGACCAATGAAGATTTCTGGAAAGGTGTTCGCTCTGACGATCCTGACTCCAGAGCTGGAGCCTTAGGTATTGCCACAAAACTTGATACCGTGAAACGTAAAATGCATGATTCTCAGACTCGAGGTGCGGCTATCAAGGATTACTCTAAGGTTATTAGCGCCGGTAACCCTGAGTGTTTCAAAGCTCATATTTCTACAGCTATTCATGAATTAAAAGATGCTGAAAGAGCACAATTAGATAAAAGTCTTCGTGATCGAGGTAAAACACCTGCAAGTGGTACAGATTTTACTTTAGAAGATTATAGTCGAATCTTAGGCGAAACAACTCTAGATACCACTACTCCTAATAGCGTTGAGAACAAATTTGCCAGTCGATTAATCAACTCTTTGCAACAAAATGATGATGCCGAAATAACTTACAAAGATGACGCTGGTGTCGATCAAACTATCAAAGGTGGTTTCACTGGTCTTGGTCGACAGTCACACTACTATGCCCGTATGGGTTAATTCTTAAGGAGATAAATGGACGATCCGATTTTAACCGACGATATAATTACAATCGATTGGCAAAAAGTTGACGAGGCCAACGCGATTCGTGATGAAATTTGCGCCAAACCCTGGGATGAGTTAAAGAAAAACCCAGTGGTTTTAGCTAAAACTTTTTCTGAAGAATTCGAAGTTACGCCAGCCGAAATGATCATGATGGATGAAGCCGAGCTACTCGACTCAGTTTTTGAACATGCTGATAAAATCCCTGAGGAAAACAAAACCGCACTGATCAACCTCTATAAGGATTATAATTTTCACCAAGATGTGGCAACTATTCAAAATGATTATCAAAGTTTAGCCCCGGAAATTAACTTTCACGAGAATCTCGATCTTGAAAAAACTCAAAATCAGGCTAAACGAGTTTCTCAAGGGTTGGAAAACTTGCGTTTGATCACCTTTTACAAAGAGGCTGAAGACTTGACTATCGAAACTAATGCGCTAAAAACTGTTTCGGCTGAACGGGAAAAACTTTTATTTGACAAAGTCGACCAATTACTCAAAATGATTAAAGCGGCGACGGACGAAAAGCGCCAACTGAATATTAACGAAATCAACGAAATTATTGAGTTCGAATCAAAATTCGGCCGCAACAGCGTGGGGCTCGAAGATCTTAAAGAAGAAACCGATCCGCTAGTTTACCTAACCGTCGTTCAAAAAAACCGTAAAGCTTTGATGGTTTTAGCCGCCGCCGATCGCGAAGATTTGCGCGAAAATTTAGGCGATGCCTTTACGGTCGCAAACTTAATCGAAAAATATCGCATCGAATAGTTTAGTACTAGTAATAAACTAACTCAACCTCTTGACCCCCACACCCAATAAAATTTATTCTAAAGAATGCTTAATACGTTTTTTGAGTTGATTAAAAGCATTACTTCTTAATTTTAAGTTATGCTCTCTATGTCTCGCATCCTTTTCCGCCTTGTAAACTTCGGTATAAACAAGCTCGAAAGGAATGCGAGTTTTTGTTGAAAAAACTTTTCCACTATTATGTTCCTCTAACCTTCTTTTTAAATTAGAGGTCGAACCAATATATAATTTTTCATCTTTTAAACTTTTCAAAATATATAAACAAAACATGTATTAATTTTATCATATTTTGAAAAAATGAATTTTGTTGGGTGTGGGGGTTGACAAATGGGCCTTTTTGTGTTACAATAGCATGTTCTTGAAAAATGATTAATTTAGTCATTTGGATAGTTACCTTAAAAATAATTCCAATTCTGCTTTAGATTGGTTTACATAGAAAAAGCCTTTCCGGCTAGTTTATTTTGCCAGGCCTTTTGCCCTGGAAGCGTTTTATAACGCACGACAGGGTCAATTGGACCCGCCACAGGAGATACTGTAATGAAAAACACTCTGCTTGCCGCCATTTTAATGGCCATCATGACCTTAATCATAGGGTCAACCTGTTTTGCTGCCGAAGCAGCCTGGACAACTAAGGGTAAACCTGCCTGTTTTGATGATTTAAATACCAATTTAAATTTTAATCAAAACCCGGCTAACCCGCCTGCTAACCCCACCTATATCCCTGTTAAGGGCGATCAAGGTGATCAGGGTCCAAAGGGTGACAAAGGCGAACCTGGAAAAACCATTGTCAAGACCGTCGTGAAGTATGCTCATGCTCACAGGAATCACACTTCAACTTCAATCGGTCACGAAAAGGTTTACCAGGAATTAAAAAAATGGAAAATCGCCTCTCAAGGTGATATTGATCGCAAGATCGCCGAACAAAAGTCCATTGATAAAAAAGATGGCAAGTCAGAAAACAAACCTGACACGACCGTGACCAAAGAGTCACAACCACAGGAGAAGAAAATGTCAGAAACGTTAATTGGTTTTATCGCGGCCTTAATATTCATTGCAGCTGTTAGTATCACTTTAGTGATGTTAAACAATGCCAAAGAAGCTGCCGTATTGAAAGCTGAAGCTGCCAAGCTCGAAGCCGCTGAAAAAGAGCGCAAAGAAGCTGCTGCTGAACGAGAAAGAATTGCTCGCGAAGATCGTCTCGAAAGAGAACGCAAAGAAGCAACGATCAATGAGATTAAATGGACAATGGCTGGTAATATTGTTTCAAAACAATTCAGCCAAAAAAATGACCAGGAAGTTGAAAATTCCGCCAATATTATTGGCATCGGCAATTTCAGCTCCAAATCAAGTCCTGTCCGTATAACATCGGATAGATCTGATACCACTACTGATGCGACCGGGGACGCCGGAGGCGCAATCTCTGATATCTAACATCTAACCCAACGCACAAAAAAGGCGCACCGCAAGGTGCGCCTTTTTCTTATTTAATTTTTCTAGTACTCATATAAATTTAACTTGCCAAAACCACTTTATTTGCCTATTGTGAACCATTATAAGGCGCTGAAACAAGGTTTTAAGCCAAAACAGAACAATTGACCGCTTGCCAAAATTACTCAAATTTAGAGGCATCTAGCTCCATCTTCTTCTCTTGAGCGAGTAAATTCGCTTGGTTATTCTCGGTTAAAATAGTTTCTGTCTCCTTATCTTTACGCGATAACATTGCGCCAAGCTTGAACCCACCAAGTAAACTGACCATACCCATAAAAGCATTGCCCATTATCTTGGCGCCGTGGCCCAGATAAGGTTTGCCAAAGGCACTCCAGGCACCATCGACATAACGCACGGCATGATGAACTATATCTTGATCAAATTTGGCTGCGGTCATCATATCTAAACCTCCAAACAAACCAGCTCCCCAGCCTGCACCCAAACCAAGACCCAATCCCCACTTTCCGGCCGTTTCCTGGGCCTTATTCACCTCTTTTGAGTGGTCAGCTAACTGACCCTCTAACCGTAACATATCTTCTGATTTATGGTAAAAACCGTCAAAAATTTCTTTAGCCAAGGCCTCTTTCTCTTCTGGCTCCATATTTTCTTTTTGAGACATCCAGGCTTTAGCCTTTTCGCTTAATTCGGCCCACTCGCTAGACATTTGATGAGCAATATCATTTTGGCTCAATTTTTCCGCTCCCTTAACCGCGGCAGCAATTTCCACTGAAGTTCGGCCAATCAATACGCCCGCGGCCGCCAAAACTCCTGGTAAACCAAACCCGCCACAGGCAAGACTAACTACACCATAACTAACCAAACCCGTTACGGTCTTTTTATCAAATACGCGAGCAGTATGGTTTATAAATTCATTAAAAGTATTGTGTTTAACCAAGCCTTCCGGGGTCAGCTCGTAATTCAAATCCCCAGCCATTATCTGGTGTAATTTAGGGATTTGACGACCGTGTTTATGTTCTAATTGAACCTCTTGAGACTGTCGCGCATCCATTAAGCTGACAAAATGAATTAACCCCTCGGCGTCACCACCCAAGTTTTTCAATCTTTCCTGCCAATTACTGGTTAAAAGTTCGCCTTTAAACTGTTCGTTTAGACGCACATTTTTTTCAGCATAAACATTAATCGGCTCATTTAAATTAATTTCGGATTTATCCATATTCACCCTGTTAATTTGATGGATTTTGCGCTTGTGCGGTCTTAAAAAGTTCGTAAACTTCTAATTTGTAAGCTAAAGCTTCCGCTGCCATCAGCGCCGGCAAATCTAAATTTTTACGGCGCAAATATTCCTGAACCTTGTCAAACTCATCTTGATCAATTAATTTATCAAATTCCGCCCCTTCCTCTTCGGAGAGCGTCGCATAAATTCGAGCAATGACTCGGTTTTGAACGGTTTTGCCAATTTCCAGGTATAATTCCTGCTTTTTTTCTGGCGCAAGATCATCGCCACCAATCAATTTTAAGATATCTTCATCGAAAAATGCCTTGAGTTCAGGATCGTTCATTAAATCAAACATAGACCTCCTTATCTACCTTTTTATTGTAGCTGATACTTGACAAAAGTCAAAAAATGTGGTATACTACTTGGTTAATCGATCTTTGACAATTTAATATATATCACCTTTGTTTTCCGGGCCCAGCCCGTTTTAGCTTATAGCACCAGACGGGCAGGTATATGGCTCGACAAAAATTTAGGGGGATACTGACATGTCAGTAATTTTTACCAAGCAAGAAAATGCCAAGCTTATCCAATTGTTCCCAGGCAGCCTGTTAAACAGGTTTACAGCCGCCCTTCGCGACGCGATTTGCACCTGCGACTTGTTTAAGTCAACGGTGACCAATATCGTTAACGCGATGTTCGCCTCTGACGCTTTTCAAGCGAAGATTGAGGAAATGGTCAAGAATTCAATCAACAGAATTTTTTCTGGAAATTCGATCCAAGAAGTAGTTGAAATCTACATCAAGGAAAACGTTGAAGAAAGAATTGAAAAGATTGTTAAAAAGAAAACTGAGAAGGCCGTTGAGGTGTCACTTGGATCTGATTTCTTCAAAGTAGGCATAGAGAAAATCATTGCCGAAAAAATGAAAATACAGCTTGACGGGATTGCCGATACAATTGAAGCATCGGTTGGGAAAGTAGCAAGCGATTTAAATCATCAAATCTCGACTGAAACAGAAAACATTCGAGAAGATTTAAAAGCAGAACTGCTGGCGCAAATAGCCAAAATCAATCCTAAACCAAAAGTTGATTCGCAAATTGTCTCGAGCACGATTTCTGGTTTAAGCCAAATTGGCTCAGCCTTAATCAACGCTAATGCCGCCAAAAAAGTGGCCAATATCAACAACCCGACAAGCGAAACGGAAACCACTGTTGAACCGGAAACAATCGTCAAACCTGAAACAATCATCGAACCGGAAACAACTGTTGAACCCGAACCGATCAAGGTTGTGGATCCTGAAGTTGAAAAGGCTGAAGAATACGCCAGACGGCGAGCTTTAGCGTTAAAAGTTGGTAAAGACAAGAACCGTCAAGTAACTGAAGCCGAAATTGATGATATCTCAAAATGGGAAAAGAATATCACCGAAGAAAGCATCGCTTTTTTCTTTGACCGGAACGATACCACTAATCAACTTGCTCAAATGTGCTTTGCTGCCGGTTTAAACCGTGCCCGCAAAACCATCTGGCGCTTAGCTTGGATTGTCGTTAAAAAATTAGCTACAATCGAACAGGTTTTCGAAGAACTTAAGGTTGAAAATGGCGACCCCGAAGAAATTATCGAAAGATATAGAAACGGCATTGCCAATAATATCAACGATGTCGGAGACTACCTGGACAGCCTAACCAAGGCCAAGATCGAAGCCACTTTGGCGGTTGACCCCATACTGTACACCAAACTGCTCGACCCTGATAATTACGATGCAAATATCGATAAATGGTTTGAGCAGATTACCAAGGCACAAAATGACAATTTGGCAATGGAAGAAGTGATTGAAGAAGCTTTAGAAATTGTCAGGGGTATTAACCCCACGATTGAAAATGGTGGCATCTTACCTGAAAAGGTTAAAAATGTTACCCCACCGGATGATTTCCTCGATAGTATTTTGCTCAACTCTGACAAAGAGAAAGGCGAAAATACTGAAGAAAACGAGCAAGAATTCAAGAATATTAACGACCTGTTCAAGGCCATCGATGCTCTTGGTCTTCCGGGGACTGAAGAGGAAAGTCAGGAAAACGTTCCTGAAGGCCCACCGACCGAAGCCGAAGTTCGCGAGTACACCTTGGCCGATCTCGACCAAAAGATCCTAAAAAAGATGTACAAACGAGCCTTGACCAGAGAAGGTGCGCTAAAAACCATCGGACAGTTATTGGATGCTAATTTTGAAGAGTTGCTGGCGAAAGTCAGTCACAAAATTAACTCCAAAGAGTTGAAAGAAGCCAAGGACGCTGTTGAAGCCTATGTCCTGGCGACTATCTCTCCCGAACCAACCAAACAATAAGGAGAATCGAGACCCTGCGAAAGCGGGGTCTTTTCTTTGCTCAAAATTTCCCATTTTAACCATATAGACTCTTGACATTTAGCCAAATTTATGCTATAATATATAGTTATCTTTGATAACCTCACCTCGGTGAGATTTTAACAAAAGGAGGGCCCTAAAAATGCTAGGGACTCAAAACCAACCGGCTGTCAAGCCAAATATTATCGGTCAAGGCCGCATCGTCATGATCGACTTACCCTTCCAGGGTGTCGAATTTAAGCCAATGAACCCAGATGACGTGGAAAGCCCGATTATCTGGAAATTCACAGGTGAAAAAGGTTTCTGGATCAATATTTATGATCACAGAATGAAAACCCGCCAGGCTTACGTGAAATTCTTTGAAAAAGAAATTCAAGTAATTGAATTGGTCAGAGAATTTCGTCGGGCAATGCCCTGCCTCGGTCGTTTCAGCCTGAAAGGTAATACCCAATACATTTCTCTCACTGATTTAGGTGTTGAGGACATGTTCGACTCTGGTGACCATGGGTTGAGACTGACTTTGGCTGGATCGTTTGACCACGACGCCTTCCGGGTTATCCGCGACGAAAAGTCCGGTAAAATGGCCATGCACCAAGCAACCAAAATTTGTCTGCTTGAACCACGACCGGCGAAACCGGAAATTTCTTCCAAGACGGAAGAAAGCATTTAATCAAAACAAGCGCTGATAGGATATCGGCGCTTTTTTATTGATTCAAAACTAAAAATGAGATATACTG
>Ga0194053_10000189_pt1 | contig 47495 bp, 38 predicted proteins | sample SepL228m_MetaG_FD_161684 | JGI IMG/M metagenome (GOLD analysis project Ga0194053, IMG submission 161684) | Anoxic zone freshwater microbial communities from boreal shield lake in IISD Experimental Lakes Area, Ontario, Canada - Sep2016-L227-8m | ecosystem: Environmental > Aquatic > Freshwater >...
GCTCATGATCGAGCAAGGAATGACCATCGACGAAGTCGATGCCATCACCGGCCCCGCCATCGGCCGGCCGAAGAGCGCGACCTTCCGGCTGGGCGACATTGTCGGGGTGGATCTCCTGGCGCAAATGGGCCGGAACCTGCTCGAGTCGTTGAAGCACGATTCGCTGGCCGAAGTCTTTCGGCCGGTTGATTTCATCGAGAACATGGTCAAGCGCGGCTGGTGGGGCGAAAAGAAAGGCCAGGGGTTTTATCAACGGGTGAAGACGGACAAAGGGCGCGAAATCCTCACCCTGGATTACAACACGATGGAATATCGTCCGCAGCAGAAGCCGAAGCTGGCTTCGCTCGAAGCGGCCGCCAAACTCGGGGAGCCGGCAGAGAGCCTCCGGGCGCTGTGCGCGGCATCAGACCGAGCCGGCGTCTTTGCCTGGAAACACCTCAGTTCGTTCTGTGCTACGCGGCGGACCGGCTGGAGGAAATCGCCGACGACGTGGTCACGGTGGATAACGCGATGAAGTGGGGCTACAACTGGGAACTGGGACCGTTTGAAATCTGGGACGCGCTTGGCGTGCCCGCGACGGCGGGCCGGTTGTCCAAGGAAGGACGCGAAGTGCCGGTGGTAGTTCGTGATCTGCTCGCGAGCGGCAAGGTGGCCTTCTACGACGAGCGTGACGGAAAGCGCTCCTTCTTCGATGTCGCCCGGCGCGGTTATGCCGCGGAAATCGAATCGCCCAAGGCCATCCACCTTCCGCGCCTCCACAAAGCGAACCGAGTCGTGCGCGGCAACCCCGGCGCGAGCCTGATCGATTTGGGCGATGGCGTCATGTGCCTCGAGTTTCACACAAAGATGAACGTCATCGGCAGCGACCAGTTGGGCATGTTGCGTGAGTCGCTGGAGGAAGTGCGCCAGAATTTCGCCGGCCTCGTCATCGGCAACCAGGGTCCGCATTTTTCCGCCGGCGCGAACCTGATGCTCCTGACCACCCAGATCCAGAACGAGGATTGGGACGAGATCGACCTGATGATCCGCACCTTCCAAAAGGCCACCAGCACCCTGCGGCAGTTCGAGAAGCCGGTCGTGGCGGCGTGCCACGGCTACACCCTGGGCGGCGGCTGCGAACTCGCGATGGGCTGCGACCACATCGTGATTGCCGCCGAGACCTATATGGGCCTCCCGGAGGTCGGCGTGGGCCTCATCCCCGGAGCGCACGGGACGAAGGAAATGTTGATTCGCTGCACCGAGCAGTTTATCCGGAACGATGAAACGGATTATTTTCCGGGCGTCCGGAGCGCCTGGGAGACCATTGGCTTGGCCAAGGTTTCCACCAGCGCGCCCGATGCCGCGAAACTGCGTTACTTGCGCAGCGGCGAAACCACCGTCGTGTTGAACCGCGACTGGGTCATCGGCGAGGCCAAAGCCCAGGTTCTTCAAATGGCCGCGCGCGGGTACCGGCCGCGCCCCCAGCGCACGGACATCCCGGCCATCGGACAAAACGGGCTGGCCCTGTTCAAATTGATTCTGCAACAGATGCGCGCGGGAGGACAGATCAGCGAGCATGACCAGAAGGTCGGCGAGAAGCTCGCCTACATTTTGTGCGGTGGCGACCTGACCTCGTTGCATTTTGTTTCCGAGCAATACGTGATGGACCTGGAGCGCGAGGTTTTCCTGAGGTTGTGCGGCGAGCCCATGACGGTGGAGCGTATCAAACACACTCTCAAAACCGGCAAACCATTGAGAAATTGAAATCATGAGAGAAGCTTTTCTTGTAGCAGCCGCCCGCACCCCCATCGGCAAGGCGCCGAACGGAAAGCTCCGCACGGTTCGGCCCGACGACCTGGCCGCCGTGGCTATCAAAGGCGCGCTGGCCCGTGTGCCGCAGCTTTCCGCAGAACAGATCGAGGATGTGATTCTGGGCTGCGCCATGCCAGAAGGGGCGCAGGGGATGAACATAGCTCGGATCGCCTGCCAGCGTGCCGGGCTGCCTGACACCGTGCCGGGTGTCACGGTTAATCGCTTTTGCGCCTCCGGGTTGGAGGCCATTGCCATGGCGGCACAGCGGATCCTTAGCGGCATGGCCGATGTCATCGTCGCCGGCGGGACGGAGAGCATGAGCCAGGTGCCAATGGGCGGATTTAAGATGTCACCAAATCCGTGCCTGGTGGACCACCTGCCCGATGCCTACCTCGCCATGGGACTCACGGCTGAAAACGTCGCGGCCAAATTCGGGGTGTCCCGCCAGGACGCCGACGTGTTCGCTTGCGAAAGCCACCAAAAGGCATTGGCCGCGCTCGATGCGGGGCGTTTCAAGGCGGAGTGTGTTTCGGTCCCCGTCCGCGAAGTTACCCTGGACGGGAACGGGATGCGCCAGGTAAACGAGTTCACTTTTGAGGTGGATGAGGGGCCCCGGCGCGACACATCGCTCGAGAAGCTCGCCTCGCTGAAGCCGGCCTTCAACCCCAAGGGTAGCGTAACCGCAGGCAACGCTTCCCAGCGCAGCGACGGAGCCGCAGCGGTCGTGGTGATGTCCGGGGAAATGGTCCAGCAATTGGGGCTTAAGCCGCTCGCACGCTTCGTCACTTACGCCGTCGCCGGCGTGCCGCCGGGCATCATGGGAATTGGGCCGGTCCAGGCCATTCCCAAAGCGCTCCGGCAGGCCGGCCTGAAGATCGAGGACATGGACCTTATCGAACTCAATGAGGCTTTCGCCTGTCAGGCCCTTTCCGTTATCCGCCAATGTCCCCTGCCTCCCGATCGGATCAATGTCAACGGCGGCGCGGTGGCCTTGGGCCATCCGCTCGGGGCGACCGGCGCCAAACTCACCGTTTCAATTCTGCACGAACTCAAACGCCGCAACGCCCGTTACGGCCTGGTGACCCTTTGCGTTGGTGGCGGCATGGGTGGCGCGGGAATTTTTGAATTAATCCACTGACCTGGAGGGAATGGTTGAAAATCCTGGTGTTGCTCAAGCGAGTTCCCGATCCCGATACGAAGATTCGCATCAAGTCTGACGGCTCAGCCGTGGACCTGGACGGCGTGAAGTTCGCCGTCAATCCTTTCGATTCCATTGCGCTCGAGGAGTCGTTGCGCATCAAAGAGCGGCTGGGTGAGGCCGAGATTGTAGTGGCCACCATTGGCGGTGACGAGTGCGTGGAACAGCTTCGCGTTGGATTGGCCATGGGCGCGGACCGGGCGTTGCTGGTCAAAACCGCGGATTCCCTCGACCCCCTGGCAATCGCAAAAGTCCTCGCCGCCATTTATCGCCGCGAGCAGCCAGCATTGGTCCTGATGGGCAAACAGGCCATCGACGACGACTCGAACCAGGTCGGGCAGATGCTGGCCGCCCTGCTGGGCATCGGGCAGGCCACTTTTGTCTCCAAACTCGAGTTGATCGAGAACCATACCAAGGCCCGCTGCGGACGCGAAACCGATGCCGGGATAGAGACTGTCTCCGTCAGGCTCCCGGCCATCATCACCAGCGATCTGCGTCTGAATGAACCGCGCTATGTTTCCCTGCCCGGAATCATTAAGGCGAAGAAGAAGCCGCTCGAAGAATTGGCGTTGGCCAGCCTGGGACTCGCGGTGACATCGCGAACGCAGGTGTTGAAACTCGAAACCCCCGCTCCCCGCAAAGCCGGCGTGCGCGTCAAAACCGTGGACGATCTGCTGGAAAAACTGAATATAACAATCCGATGCCGAACATTCTAGTCATCGCTGAACACGACATTGGCCAACTCAAGTTGGCCACGCTCTCTGCCGTCGCTTTCGCCGGCCAGATCGTCGCAGCGGCCAGCGGCTCGTTCGACATCCTCGTGATCGGAAATAACGTCGCCCCCACCGTCGAGCTGCTCCGGAACTACGGCGCATCGACGGTGTTGGTCGCTGATCATGCACAGCTCGAACACCCCGTCGGAGACAAATACGCGCAAGTCATTGCGGACGTCGCAACGCAGCGCGGGGCGACCATGGTGGTCGGGGCGGCTTCCACTTTTTCCAAGGACATCCTGCCTCGCGCAGCCGCATTGCTGGATGCCGCCATGTTGAGCGATGTGATCGGCGCGCATCTGGCGGGTGACGATTTCATTTTCCGGCGGGTGATGTTTGCGGGCAACGTCATCGCCACGGTGAAACTGGGCGGGGCGGTTAGGTTTCTGACGGTGCGCGCTACAGCGTTTGCTCACCCGCCAAAGGGAGCGGAGTCTTCACCCGTCCTGAGCGTGGCGGTTGAAGCTGATAAGTTACCGGCGTTCATTGAATATGTCGGGCGGGAATCCAAGGAGACCGGCCGGCCTGACTCCACTGAGGCGCGGGTGGTGGTTTCCGGAGGACGCGCCATCAAGAACGCCGAAGACTTCGAGAGGCTCATCGGCGGGCTGGCGGATGCGCTGGGCGGCGCGGTCGGCTCCTCCCGAGCGCTCGTGGACGCCGGCGTCACCCCAAACTCGCTGCAAGTGGGCCAAACCGGCAAAGTCGTCGCGCCCGACCTCTACATCGCCGTCGGTATCTCCGGCGCCATCCAGCATCTGGCCGGCATGAAAGACACGAAAGTCATCGTCGCGATTAACAAGGATCCCGACGCGCCCATCTTTGAAGTCGCCGATTTTGGCATGGTCGCAGATGTCTATCAGGCGGTTCCCGAGCTGGTGCAGAAGTTGAGGAACCAAACGGCCTAGAATGATTCCCACTCGCGAGACGTTTGGCAACATACCTCACGCGTCAGTAGTCGTTTTTTACTGCCTGACCGTCGTGACCCTGGCGGTTTTCGCCAACGGCGTCTGGCGGCGGTTCCAACTTTGGCGGCAGGGCGCTCCGATTTCCGCCCGCGACCTCCTCGCCGGAAATCTGAGGCAGATTTGGGGCAAGCTTAAACCGGGTCTGCGACGTTTGCTGACCGAAGTCCTGGGTCAGGCCCGCGTCCGCGGGCGCGGGCTGCCGAGTTGGGCGCATGTCTGGCTTTTTGCCGGCTTTCTGGTGCTGCTTCTAGGCACCACGCTGCTGGAGATCGACCACCTGGCTTCGGGTATTTCTCAAACACTAAAATTTCACCAGGGAACCTACTACGCTGCCTATGAGTTCACGCTCGATGTGGCTGGGCTGCTCTTCCTGGCCGGCTGCCTGTTGTTCTTGTGGCGTCGGACGCGGCGACCAGCCAGCGTAGGCCACCGGGGAACGGACTGGTATGTGATCATTTCTTTCCTGGCCATCGGCCTCACCGGCTACCTGGTCGAAGGCCTGCGCATCGCCTGGCAACACCCAACCGGCATCGCCGCCCACTGTTCACCGGTGGGCCTGTGGATTTCAGAGTGGTTCTCGGCCATGACCGAAGCCGCGGCGCGTTCTGCGCACCTGACGATTTGGTGGGTTCATGCTGTGTTGGTGTTTGGCTTCATCGCGTCGATTCCCTATACGCGCCTGATGCATACCATCGCCGGGTCGCTCAATCTCTTCTTCGTCCGGCCGGAACTCGGCAGGATGGTCCCGGTGACCATCGAGGATGTCGAGAAAACGGAGCGGATCGGCGTCAACGCCGTTAACCATTTCACCCAGCAGCAACTGCTCAGCCTCGACGCGTGCATGGAGTGTGGCCGATGCGAAGAAGCCTGCCCCGCGTTTGCAACGGAAAAACCGTTGTCGCCGAAGAAAATGGTCCAGGATTTGAAGGGGCTGATGGGGCTGGCCCTCTCGCGTCGGAGCACCCGCCTTTCCGCGAGTCACCCCCCGGCTTCGCAGCCCCCGCTGCCCGCCCTTCATAACGAAACGATTCAGGCCGGGACGCTATGGTCCTGCACAGCCTGCAGCGCCTGCGTGCGCGTCTGCCCGGTGCGCGTGGATCCTTTGACCTTGCTCACCGATATGCGCCGGAATCGCGTAGGCGAAAGCGCGCTGAGCGGCACGGCGGCAACCGCTCTGCGACGCATGCAATCCAGCGGCAACCCGTGGGGGCTGCCCGCTGCCGAACGCGCCAACTGGGCCGATGGCATCGGCGTGCCGACGGCAAAGGAAAACCCAGGCTTTGAGGTGCTCTACTGGGTGGGTTGCGCCGGATCTTATGATCGCCGGGCGCAACGCGTGGCTCGCGCCTTCGTGAAGTTGCTGAAGCACGGAAACGTCAACTTCGCCATCCTGGGCCGCGAAGAAAAATGCACCGGCGATTCCGCCCGCAGGCTGGGGGACGAATTCCTGTTCCAGGAACTGGCTCATGCGAACATCGCCACCCTGACCCGCTACAATGTCCGCAAAATCGTCACGCACTGCCCGCACTGCCTGAATTCGCTGCTCAAAGACTATCCGCAATTCGGCGGACACTATGAGGTGGTCCATCACACCCAGTTTCTCGAACAACTGCTGGCCGATGGCCGGCTCAAAGTAAACGGCGCAACGTCTCAAAGCGATGGGATGACCTACCACGACCCCTGCTACCTGGCGCGCGTCAATGGCATCCACCAGCCGGCGCGTGACGTTCTGAGAACCGCCTCTGGCGCTGCCACCTCACCGTCCATTGATTTTCGCGAGATGCCCCGCAACCGCGATAAAACGTTCTGCTGCGGCGCAGGCGGCGGGCGCATGTGGATGGAGGAAAACCCCAAAAAGCGCGTGTGCTCCGTCCGCGCCAAAGAGGCCCTGGATACCGGGGCAAAAACAGTCGTGGTCGGCTGCCCGTTCTGCCTCACCATGATGACCGACGGCATCGCCGCGCAGACCGACTCGGCCCAGGTTTTGGATGTGGCGGAAATTCTCGCTGAACGGATGAAGCTCTGACAACCCGCCCGCGCAGCGGTGGGTCAGGTTCTCGAATCGTCCACATCGACCTCAGTTGGCGGGTCGTATGAACGCCCGCTCGTCTGAACCGCCCGGAGCAGTATCTGCCAAGTGTCCGTTGTCAGGACGCACGCTTCCATAAACAGGACGTTAAGCTCGCCACAATAGGGCTGTAGGACGGTAGTGATTCCGGCTCACAACCGCCATGAATCACAAATACGGTCCGATTCCTAGACACATGCTTTCGTTACATAGTTCTCATGGCACTACCTATGCTAGAGCCATCTGGTGCTATTTGCATGTCCATAACCAATTTCATGAAGCCGAAACGCATGCTGCTTCGAGTTGTGGTGCTCCGTCAGTCGGTGCTGCGGGACGGGCTGCCATTTGAGGAGTTTGCGTTCCCGCCAGTGGCTGCAGGCACGCGGCCGCTTCGAGGCTTTACTTTGGTCGAGGTGGTGATCGCCTTGGGGATTGTCACCCTGCTGTTCAGCGGGATACTCACTGCCTACATCCAATCGAGCCGGCAAGCGGAGTGGGCAGGATACTCGCTCGCGGCCCAGGCTATCGGGATTCAGCAAATCGAGCAAGCCCGTTCGGCGGTATGGGACTGCTCGATAGGCAAGAACGAACTCACAAATCTGAATCTTCTCTCGTGGAGCTACAATACGACGACGAAGGCCGTAACCGGGTACACAACCAACGTGCTCGACCTCCCAGTATCGGGGACGAACATCGTTGTCGCAACCAACTTTGTGACCGTGAAAATGATCAGCCTCACTGGCTTGCCCAGCGTGCAAGTGCAGATGGTGACGGTGGATACGGTGTGGCCGTTCCAGACGCACCACGGCAAGCACCTTTTTACCAATCGCACGGCCAGCTACTTTGGACCGGATAATCGGGACGCGAGCAGCCTATGATAACGTCCGGAAAGAGACGGAACGCTGTCGGAAGGCGGGCGCAGCGGCAAGCAGGGTTAACACTCTCCGAGATGATGGTGACGTCGGCCGTATTCAGCCTGACGGTGATGGGATTTGTTTATTGCCAGATGTTCGGGATGCGGCAGGACCAGTTGGTGAACAGCAAGATTGGCGCTTCCGAACAAGCACGGCTGAGCTTCAACGTGCTGGCCAATGACATCCGGGCCGCCAAAAGCTGGGAGATTGGCATGGGCGATCTAAGCTCGTTTACCGCGATTCCGCTGGGCACTAACCAACAAGGGAACGCGCTCAAGCTTAGCATGACGACCAATACAAATTCATACTACATTTATTATTTCGACACCAACGACTGCAAGCTGTTCCGCGGCCATAGCGGAAGCACAACCGAACAATGCATGGCGCAGCACCTCACCAACACCATGTATTTTCAGGCGCAGAATCACCGTGGCGAGAAGCAGACCGATCTGACCCATAAGGGCGTAATCAATGTGGTCATGCAGTTCTGCCAGTACCAGTACCCGATCACCAGGATCGGACCGGGTTATTTCTATGATTATTACAAAATGGAGTTGCGGGTGACTCCCCATGTGCCGGACGGCCCGTGACTAAGACCGGAGAAACACCAGATGAAATCTGAATTCTTCATGCAGAAAGCGCGCGGCGGTTACGCGCTGCTGATGGTCATGGGAGTAACCGCAGTTGCGATGATCACCCTGGCGGCAACCCTGGGGCGAACGCTGACCAACGCCAAGATGAACAACCGCAGCAACGAGTACAGCGTCACGGGAAACGCGGCTGAAGCCGCGGTCGAAAAGGTCGTGACCAGAATGGGGTACGACTTTCAGAACTACGGGCTGGGGGCGGTCTATGGAAACCTGAGCCTCTATCAGAATAGCACCCCCAACGAAGATACTTACTGGAACGACTTCGCGTTCTCGGATGGCGATGGCCACGCGAATCAAACCTACGTCGCCACGATCACGACCAACTATGCGGGGGCGTTGCCATCGCAGTATCCTGGCATGAACACCTCGCGATCTCCCGTTTACCGGGTGGTCTCCAATGCGCGCCTGGCGAACGGAGGGGTGGTAACTGGCACGGCGCAAGAGGACGTGCTGCTGGCCCTCGTTCCGCTCACCCAATACGCTATCTTTTACAATGGCCTGCTCGAGTTCAGCACCTGCGCCACGATGAAGGTGAATGGGCGGGTCCATGCCAACGGCTCGATTTACACCGGCACCAGCGCGTCGCTCACCTTAAATGGCACGGTAACTTCATCAGGCACAATTTCCTCGCCCGCCTGGAATGGCCAGGGAACTTCCCCCAAATGGGCGGACAAGGGCACTTACAAAGGCAACCCACAGTACCGCACCAACGTGCCGAGCGTCGCGTTGTCGATCGGCACCACCAACGTCCACAGCGCCATCGACCTGCCACCCGCAAATGAGAACCCCACGTCAATGCAGGGCCAAAGCCGCTTGTTCAACGAGGCGCAAACTGTCCTCCTGGTGAGCAACACAACGGTCACGATGAAGATTCAGGCCAGCATCGATTACCAGGTTCCCGGCGCCGATCCCTCCCCCAATCTGTTGACTTCGACGAACACTCCCTCCGCCCTGGCCACCAACTTTCCGTTCCTCGTCACTACCAACATCTTCACCGATCAACGCGAAAACAAGACGGTCTTAACAACGCAAATCGATGTCGGGAAATACGGCCAATGGATAAAAACCAACTCCAGCATTCTGGCCAAATTCCCGGCGGGGTCTGGGGCTTACCCGACCATCCTGTACGTCGCAGATAACCGAACAACGAATGCCACACAGATAACCGGGGTGCGGCTCACCAATGGCATTGTCCCACCCGCCAACGGCGGACTGGGCTGGAGTGTTGCGACGCCTGATCCTCTTTACGTTCTGGGAGACTATAACTGCACCAACTCCAGCTTCCTGGGCACCACCAATACCTCAACCTCGGTGCCCTCCGCCCTTATGAGCGATGCGCTGACGATCTTGTCCGGGTCCTGGAAGGACAGCCAGAGCAGCGGCAGTTACACCGCGCGTCAGGCATCCGATACGACCGTGAATGCGGCGATCCTGACCGGGATCGTTCCATCCACCGGCGCTTCCTCCTCCCAGTTCAGCGGAGGTGTGCATAATCTTACACGCCTGCTCGAGGACTGGAATTCACCGAGCACGCGCACCCTGACGCTTAATACCGCCATCATGAACCTCTTCAACAGTACCATAGCGACCCACCAGTTCGTGAACCCGGGCACCTATTACGACCCGCCAACCCGTAATTTCAGCTACGACCTCAATTTTCAAGACCCGGCCAAGCAGCCTCCCGGCATACCGTGCGCCCTGGTTCTCGTCCGCCTGAACTGGGCGGCTCCTCCCCCTAACACAGTTACCTACAATGTTACACCCTAGATCACTCCACCCACTCCGCCTCATGAGCGCCCTGGCTCCGGCCATGCTCTTCGCTGCAGGCGCTTTGGCTCAGCCGCTCGACAACTCCGTTTTGATGACCAACGAAACGCCCGGCCTCGCGGTCACGCTTCAAGCTGGAGAGTACGTGGGCCAGCGGCCGGTTATCCGAGGGCTTATCACGAGCGGGACCAACTCATTCATGTTTGTCGTGCCGGAGGGGTTGCGGGCCGAAACCTCCAGCGAAGGAAAGGTCGTGCTGACAGGTTGGGATGTAAGGTACTTTCTTAGCATCGAAATCGTTGGACCACCACCATCCGAACCTGGATTCAAAGAAGCCTTGCGGCAACACATCGCAAGTCATTCTCCCAATGTGAGCCACCTGGAGGAACTAGCCGTTACCGTGGCCGAACGCGAGGGCACAGGATTCCAAATGCGGCAGGCGCTGCCGGGAGTCGGCGACCGCCTTATACGCATTATTTGGGTGCCGTTCAACGCGGGAGTTTTGGAATTCACCTTGAATGCCGATAGGGCGATGGCTTCGGCGGGCCAGGGAGCCCTCGATATGATCTTGCTGACCTTCCGTTCGAATGAGCGAGGAAAGATCGAATTCGTAAAACGCTCGGACAAAACATGAACCTCTGGCCCCCCACCGCTTGACCCCCTCCTGCAATGGCTACTCTTCAATCTCAAAGCACCAAAGGTGCTCCCGTAACCGTCGTTTATCCGCCGGAGAAACCTTCCGGCCACAGCTCGATCATGCACTTCCGGATTGGGAAAAAGACCGTGTTGCCGGCCTTCACCAGCGCCAGCCTGCCTTACTTGGTGCAGTTCCAAATAGGGCAGCGGTCTATCATGTTCATGCTCAGCGACGTCTTCCAAACATCTTATTGGCAGAGAATCCGAAATGCTTACAATGTCCTTGGTCAATTGGACGTTGCCACAGATGTCAAAATGGGCGCCGAGGCAACCAAACAGATCACTGAATGGTTAAAGGAACAAACCACCGCTCAGGGGGTGGCTCTCGATCTGCCGTCTTAACGAGCCAAACCGCTGTTGGCCGACGACACGGCCAAAGTCCTGGCGGCATTGACGGGGCACGAACCGCTGAACAGGAAACCTTCGGAAACCAGTGTCAAAAGTAAGGACTGACTTGCTCTTCGCCTCCGCTCGACTCGACCAGACCTGGCTGCGGCTTGGCCTAAATGAAGCGGCCGAGATCGTCAGGCCAGCAGCCACTGCCAGACGGGCACAATTCTGATTCCTTCCGGTGCGCGAACTTCACGGGGTGGCTCGGTTTCCGTCACCAGAAGAGTCGCGGCATCAGGGAACTCCTGCCGGGCCTCAGTCAAGGCCCGCACTTCGCGCTCAAAGGTTTCCGGGGACGAGATATTTGCGGCGACCTGGATCAATTGGCGGTGTCCTTCGAAGTCTGTGGCGAGAAAGTCCACTTCGAGGCCCGAGGCAGTCCTGGCATAGGCGAGATCACGGCTGGCTCTGGACAACTCGCAGGCGATGACGTTCTCGATGAGGCGGCCCCGGTCGAGACCCGGCGCCGGGCTGAACGCCTGGGCCAAACTATGGTCCGCCAAGTACAGTTTGCGCGGGTTCACTTGCCGCCGGCGCTCCGACCGGCTAGCCAGAGGCAGCGTGAAAACGAGGAAGGCATCTTCCAGGTACGCGAGGAAAGCGAGCAGGGTTTCCTTGGAAACCGAAATGCCTCGCGAGCTGAAATCCGAGTATATCTTGCTCACGCTTAGAAGCGTGGCCGGATTGCGCAGGAGTTGGCGGACAAACGCGCGCAGAGCGGGCAGGTTGGAAACGTGGTGCCGTTCGGCCACGTCGCGAAACAGCACCGTATCCACATAGCCCTGCAAGAGACCAACGCGGTCGCGCACGGACGGAAACGCCCCGGCTTCCGGAAAGCCGCCGACATCGAGATAAGCGTCAAAATGCGCCCGCAACTCCGACCGCTCCGCGCTGGAAGGCAGGCGCAAGGGGGCGGATTCCGGCCAACTTCGGCCACGCAGAAATTCGCGGAAGCTGAACGGGGTAATGACGGTTTCCATCGCCCGGCCCCTCATGCTCGTCGCCACTTCGCGGCTCAACATGCGGGCGGACGACCCGCTGAGGAATATCTCGACCCGCTCCGAATCCAGCACCCGGCGCACAAAGCGTTCCCACCCCGAAACGATCTGGATTTCATCCAGACACCAGGTTACTTCGACCTTCTGGCGGAATTGCGGCAGTTGTCGGTAATACTCCTCAATAATCGTGCCGAGGTCTTCGACCGCAAGCGCGCTGAGCCGCTCGTCCTCGAAATTGAAATAGACCAACCGCTCCCGTTCGATCCCGCGCGCCAATCGGTCAGCCAGGCACTGGTAAAGAAAGAAGGTCTTTCCGGCCCGTCTCATGCCAATGACGGCATGAGCCTTGCCCCTTAACAAGGCCGGCGACGCCTCGCGTTGCACCATCTTGGGAAAGGGCATCTTGAGGGCGTCCCCGAGTTTTTGCCGGATGGCACTCAATACTTGATCGTCCACGGAGACCAGATTGGCACAAAAGCAGTCTTATTGCAAGACCACATTCAGAAGCGACCAAACCATACAGGGCCAGTTCATGAAAGGGGCGGGGACGGCCCCGCCCCTGCCCTATCAATCAGTTGTGGCATAATGCGACAAGTTTCAGTTTTGCTATCAATGATAGCACGCACAGCCGCCGAGAGAGGAGACTTTGTTTTGTCTCAAGGTTGCGGGATTTCAAGTTGTCTGCAAATGCCACGGACCGTTCCTTCCTTGATTTCGCGGTGGCGCGGCACGCTGGCGATCTTCCGGTTGGCAGGATTGAGCCAGACCGTATGGGCGCGGCCCTCGCGAAAGAACAAGCATCCCTGCCCGCGCAGGTGCCGCTCCAGGTCGCGGAGCTTCATGCTTCCACAAATTCGATCGGCTCGCGCAGGGCGTTGGGTGACAGATCCTTCTCCGCTAGTTCGCGCTGGCATTCCAGCACCAGCTTGAGGGCATCCAGCAGGTTCACTTTGGCCTCGCCCAGAGTCTCACCTTGCGAAATGGCGGCGGGAACCTCTTCCACGAAGCAAGTGTATCCGCCCTCTTTGGCGGGCTCGAAGACCGCTGTCAGTTTCATGCCTCAAGCATGCCATGCCCCGCCGCTCCTGGCAAGGCTCTGCAAGGAGCACTTGGCTCGCTGAAAGATTTGAGGTGCCCCAAATCGAAAAAGGGTACTACTACCTGGTGCCCGAGTAGCCCAGATATCTCAATGTCACAGCCTGGGGGGCGCTCATTAAGGCAGGCGGTAAGCCCAAAAACGGCGTAGAAGGGGTCCGGAGATTTGCCCCAAGAGGGGGCTGGCGCTTGGGCGGCGTTGGCACGTTCGGGGTTGTTGCCTGTATGCAAGAAGTGGCGGTCACGCCGGGCGAGTTGCTGGCTGACGCTGACCTCATTCACTACACCATCCGTGGGCTGCCTTGTGTTGACGCAGTTGGCCCTCCTGATACCATTGGGGCGTGAAAGTCCGCGAGGCGATCAAGCTCATTGAGAAGGACGGCTGGTATCTGGACCGCACGCGTGGCAGCCACCGCCAGTACAAACATCCATCGAAACGGGGACTGGTCACCATCGCGGGCAAGCCAAGCGATGAGCTTGCGCCGGGAACAAAGAACAGTATTCTAAAGCAGGCAGCACTCAAATGAGCCGTTACTTAATCATTATCGAGGCGACCGGCACCGGCTACTCGGCTTATTCGCCGGACCTGCCGGGGTGCGTCGCCACCGGCCGCACGCGTGCGGAAGTCGAGCGGGAAATGCACGATGCCATCGAGTTTCACGTCGAGGGGCTTCGGTTGGCGGGAGAGCAGATACCTGAGCCTCGGTCTGAGGCATCTTACTGCGAAGTTGCGGCCTAATCGCCGCGACCACAAGGCGTCATTTGCCAGCTCACTGGGGTCGTCGGCAACGCCCGCCCGAACCTGCTCCTGCATGGAATTCCTCAACGTCTTTGGCCAGCATTGACCATCCCGATTGGCTCCGAACCGCAGAAGTTCTTCCGACTGCAGATTGAGGTCAGCTAGCACCGACTTCCTGTAAAGGGGCAACCCGTAGATGGGCGCGCGGCATGACCTTGCAATCCCGCCAATCGTCCCACGCCAAGCCTCAGGTCGGCGTATCCCTACGAACCGATCTGCGGGTTGACCCGTTCTTTTTCAGCCAGATCTTTCCGGCGACCCTTGCCTGCCGCGAAAGCCGCGAAAGTCCATTTCCCAAAACCCCCGATGTTATGTAGGCTCTCGGCTGACATGAAATTGCCGACAATGGGCTGGGCGGGTTGCCTGGCTTTTACTATCGTTGCAGCACTACAAGCGACACCGGGGCAGGCGGCAGACGACTCCGCCACGGCCGCGCCAGCGACCACGAATTCGCACCGGGTCTATAGCCATCTCCTGGCCCCACGCGAGCATCCGGATTACGACCGACGCGCGGTGAAGCCGCCCACCTGGGAGACGTTCAAGAACCGCACCCAATTCACCTGCCTGCGCGGGTTCGGAACGAAGGACGACCGGCTCGTTGGATTTGGTGAGGAGCTGGAGAAATATACGCGCACGTATGCGCTGGGGGATGTGATCTGGCCTTCGTATGAAATACTCTTCACGAAGAACATTGGTGAGCTTGCCGACGAGATCAAGCGCCGTGATCTTTACCTGTTCGATATCTGGGGCTACGTGCCGGGGTCGGGGCCTGGCGGGTATTGGCAACAATTCACACCTCCGGCGGGTGCGCTGGCGACCATCGAGTCCAAACTGGGGGATCGCTGGCTCGGCACGGACATCGGCGAGCAGGACGGGCGCTACATCGGCGGTTACGCGAATCAGATGTCGCCCGCCTCTGGCAGCCGCTTCGATCAATACCTGAATTTCCAGCGCCATTTCGAGCGGATGAGCGACGATCTGGGCCACAAGCACGCGGCGCTTGTCTCGCTGAATTTTGGCCATTATTTCCTCAAAGAGGGAACTTACACGCTCCTCGGCGCGGAGACCGCTCAGGCGCTGCCAAATAGCCAGGTTTACTACGCCTTCATCCGCGGCGCGGGCAAACAATACGGGGTGCCGTGGTTCGGCAACGCTTCGATCTTCAATCGCTGGGGATACAAGACCTACGATTCCGCCGGCGGCAGCGGTGGCGATACCCACAGTCCAACCAACGGCACGAGCTTGAGCCTGTTGAAACGGTTGCTCTACTCACATATTCTTTACAACTCTGTTGCCGTCGGTTTCGAGAACGGTTGGTTCTCAGGCGAGAAACTCTCCCCCATCGGCGGCATCCAGCAGTCCGCGCAGCGATGGGTGAAGGAGCATGGCCAACCCGGTGTGATGCACACACCTGTCGCGCTGCTGCTCGACTTCTATTCCGGCTGGTCGTTTCCACGTCACCTCTACTCCGGCGATATCTATCGCGTATGGGGGAACCGGCCTTACGAAGCGGGTGATTACTTTACCGACGCGGTTCTCGACCTGTTGTATCCGGGCTATCAAAACTCCTCTTATTTCCACGACGAATCCGGCTTTCTCGCACCCACCCCGTATGGCGACATCGCCGACTGTCTGCTGAGCGACGCCCCGGAATGGAGCCTCGATCGGTACGCGGTCGTGATCGTCGCGGGCGACCTCGGCGGCGGACACGAGGTGCGCGACAAACTTCAAGCCTACGCCCAACGCGGCGGACACGTCGTTATTACCGCCGGCAACCTGGCTAAACTTCCCGGCGGACTGGCAGGCTGCACCAACGCACTTGCGAATGCGTCGGTGGCCTGCGGAAAAGGCCGGGTAACGGTCTTCGCCAGCCGGTTTGGCGTGACGCTCGAACCGGCATCGGCCAAACCCCTGCGCAGCGAGACGGACCAACCCTTGCCGAAACCTTACGCGCTCGATGCTGACGTGCGGCAGGGAATCGAGTCCGTCCTTCGCGCGCAGCAACTGTTCACGGTGCGAGGTGAAGGGCTGAGCGTTATCACCTGCTGCAAGCGCGCGGGCGAATACGTGATCGGCATCGCGAACAATACCTGGCGCGAGCAATCGTTCCGCCTCGAATCACTCTGCGGTAAGATCGAGTCGCTTCAAGAACTCCCCATCGATATTTCCGAGCGCGGAGCGGTTGGCTACACGCCCTTGGGCCTCGAATCCTCCAGCCTCGGGAAGAACAGCGCCGACACCATTGCCGGGGGTGATGTCCGGGTATTCTCCGTGAAGGTGCAGGAATCGAGCGTCGAAGAAATCCCACACGTGGTGCCCCCGCCGCGCCCTCACGGCCGCTTGCTGACATTGCGTGGTGCGCTCTCGATCAAAGCGGAGATTCTGTCACGCCCGACCTTCTTCGAGCACTTCGACGGCGTGTGTGTGGACTGGCGTTACTTGCACGAGCGCGAGAAGGCGGCGCTGGAAAAAGAAACCGGCTGGCTTAAACGCCAGGGCGTGCGTGTCATGGTGGACTTGAGTTCCGGCGTGGACCTTTACCCGGCGCTCCGGCTCATCGACAACCTCCACTCTGATTACCAGGCCAGCCTGACCGCCATCAACGACGTGCTGGCAAAAATGGAAATCCTGGGGGCGCGGGATCTGATCCTCTCGCTTCACCGATATCCGGAGAATAATTTTACCGCTGAGCAAACGAAGGATTCGTTCACGGCCACTCTTAAGGCGCTCGCCAGCCAGGCGGCTGTGCATGGCGTCACGCTTCAGCTCCGCATCGGCTTTGGCAAACCGCCGTGGAATGTGTCGGAAGCGATTGAACTGGTCGATCGCATCGGCGCGCCGAACCTGAAACTGGCGCCATGCACCGCGCTGCTGGAACGTCAAACACCGTCCTCAGAAATGGCCATGCGCTTGCGGGAGAAGGTCGGTTTGTGGCTGGTCGCAGCCTCGCGCCGGGACTTGTCTGGCAAACTCTGGGATGCGTCCGCGCCGCTCCAGTCTGCGGCGGACCTTGACTCTCCAGTTCGGTGGCTTTCGGTTTCACCCGCCGCCCCGGTGGTGTTGGATGCGCTGCTGGCGGACAAAGATGCGGAGTACCTGGACGCATTGGCATTGGAAGCGGCCATTGGGCGGGTTGAACGCCTCACAAATCGTTAGCTGCTTGACCGGGCGGTTTCAGGGCGCAGCGAGACGCTGGATTTCCGCGACGGACAAAGCCCGTTCCCACATTCCGAAATCCGCGAAACTGGCGGCGAGGAATTCGTTGCCGGTGAAATGAGGATTGCCGCCCAGGGCGCAGTCGCGCGCCGCGGTGGTGTTGAATCCGGGCGCTGAACAAGAACCGGCGGGTTTGCCATCGAGGAACAATTCGAGCGCCGTGCCGGTTTTGACGGCGGCGACATGATGCCAGGAACCGGCGGTGATTGGCGCGCCGGCCGTGCCGGAGGACTGGCCCCCTTCGATCCGGCCGAACAGCTTGCCGTTTTCCACCGCCAACCGCAGCGGATCGTCCATGCTCGCCGCCCACGCGCTAAAGATCTGACCCAGGCGGTCTTTGGGCATCTCGTCGATGCGGACGCGAACGGCAACGGTGAAATTCTCCTCCGGCCAGACCGGAAAAGAATAGACCAGCATCTGGTCCCGGCCGTTGAGTTTCGTTCCCTCGGCGGTGCGAGCTTCGTGTTTTGCCGATACCAATTCGCCAAATGTTAGCGCATCCTCGTTCCGCAGCGAGTGTTGAATAAGTTCACCGTTGGGTCCGGGTTTGTTCGAGGGCGGGAGCGGTTGCGCCGGCGCATTCGCATCCAGGGTGAACCGGGCTGGCGGAACCTCCGGCGTCGTTTCACCATTCGGCCCGATGCTGATGACGCGCCACCACCGATCCGGTTCGGAGGCAGGAGGGAGCGACGCCAGGTCGAGAACCGTTTTTGCCGAGGCTGTGTGGTTGGTGCTAAAGAGAACCTTGCTGAACTCCGCATCCGCTGCCACCTCGATCCGATAGCTCAAGTTCGTCATGGATCGCGCGCCGCGCCACTCGAACCGGGTTGGGCCTGGACGCAGTCGTTCACCGTCGCGCGGTCGCGCGGTGAACGCAGGGGGCGGTGGCGGCTTGGTCGTGGTCAGCCACGAACGGTAGTGAGTGCCCGCGCTGCCTGCGCTCGCAAAATTAACCAGCCGCAAGATGCCACCACGTTCGGACGGCAATTCCATAAGCAGCCAGGCAGAGGATTCAAGCGCCGATCCAGTCCCCACGGGAACAATCGCCCGCGCCTCGCCGAGCCGCGAAAGGTCCACTGCTGGAATCTTGTCGGCATCGAACTCATTGACCGCCTGGTCCCATGCCAGCAACAAAGGGCCACGATAGAGCGAAACTTTGTCCGCCACTTCGTTAGCGCCGGCGATGGCCCTCAGACTGAAATCGAACTTCAGCGAAACCTCGTCACCCGCTTTCCACCGACGCCGAATTTCCAGGTACGAACCGGCGCGCGCACGGTCCGGCGCGCCGGTGAAATTCGCCGTCACGCGGGTATTCTCCGACCACTGCGGGATGCGCAGGCGCAATGTCCATTCGGCATCGCCACATTGGGTGAGCACCACGCGTTGTGAATCGGCGCGCGGATAGTCGAGGTCCAGCTTCAAGCGGATTTCCTGACCGGCATGGGAAAGGGCAAACTCACCCGGCAAATAGCTATTCACCACCAGCCCATCGCTCGAGGACATTACTGCCCATTCGCTCAGCATACCCGGCACGCGCGGGCCATTGACGGAGCAGCAGTTCAATTCCGGCGTGCCGGCCCGCGCCTGAAAAACGATGGTGTGCGCGCTGGCTTCGCGAACACCGTCCATGGGCGTGTTATAGGTCCACCAGCGACCGCTCGGATGTTGCGCGCCGAGCCCGCCGTTGAGCGTGGACAATTCGAGTTCGTCCGCCGCGCGCGAATCGCCGGTGAGCTTGAGGTAATCAATCGTCAGCGCCATCCACGCGACCGTGCAGCAGGTTTCAATGGCGGTGGGCGCGTAGGGATTGCCGGTGGCTTGTTCGCCGGAGCTGAATGCGCCGGTGTTGCGCCGATCCCAGCGGCGGATGCTGCGCCAATGATGTATGAACGCCTCGCGATACTTCGGCTCGCCGGTGCTGCGCCAAAGTTCCACCAGCCCTTGCAAATCATGAAGACTCTCCCAACGCGGGCGGGGCGATTGAAAGTATTCGCGCCCATCGAGTCCCGCGCGGGCGTAATCGCCGGCGCGTTCCCAGTCCTTTTCCACCTCGCGCGCCATTCGCAGGTAGCGCGGCTCGCCGGTGATCCGATACAACATGGCCATGCCGGTGAGAATCGCCATGTTCATCTCGGGGTCGCCGGCATCGAACACGCGGCGGCTGGTGTCCAGATAGGTATGGCAGACCAGATCGGCGGCCTTGCGCGCCGCCGCGAGCGCTGCGGGGTCGCCTGTTTGTTGATACCAGAGCGCGAGGGCGTAGAGCGCGTGGTAATGGCCCCAGAGATCCCAATTCTTCAGCAGCCGGATATCCTTCGGAAACGGTCCGAGGTAACCGTCATCCGCCTGGGTGGTGATGAACGCATGGACGACATTCGACACTTGTTGGAAGAGCCGGGGATCATCAGACATCCGCAGCGCCTGCACGGCAGAGATAAGGTACTTGCCGACGAACTCCCCGGCCCACGGCACAAGCTGCGGCACGGGCTGCCGGTCGCGCACACGAAACATCTCGAGCATGCCGGGATTGGACTGCGGCGCGCGCAACAGCCAGTTATCCACGTTGGCATGAACCCGCTGGCCGATCGGACCCGTGAATCGGAATTGGGCCGCAGGCTGGGAATCAAAGCGCAGCGCGCCACGTTCGGGGCCGGGCTGCGCCAGCGTGTTCAAGGCTAAAAGGGCGGAAAGCAAAATTGGAATTCTCATCATGAAATCGTAAGCCGCAGCGAAGGTAGTCGTGGTGTTCCTGACGAGTCAAGGCTGATGAACCCAGGGCGTTGCGCTGGCAGGGCGGATTCAAGAACCTGCAAAATCGTAGCCGCCGACGGCAGTCGGCGCACTTTTCCTCGATTATCGGAGTGTTAGCGCCGACTGCCGTCGGCGGCTACGATTTCTTGAAACCACCCTGTTGCGCTGGGCTGGTATGAATGACGCCCAATGACGCCCTTGGCGTCTCCCACCTTCCACTTTCGCTCGACCTTGGTTAGATCTTGCTCTCGAAAAATTCTGTCCTGCGCCCGCGCGGACATTCCTGTCCGCTTCGGGGTTGACTGAGCTCAGGGAGCGGACACGAATGTTTCTCAGGCCATGTCCGGGCTATTACGAGCAATGTAGTGTTTGCGCGTAAGAGCGATGGCGTCGGCCACGGACGGCACGCGTCCGGTAAATGCCTGCGCCAGCACGAGCAAGCCCAACAGTGTGTCTTCATTGGAAGCGGCGACTCGGTGCGCCTGGCCAAGGCGATTGCAAATAAGCTGGCGGAGCAGGCCGGCCTTGAGCGCCAGCCCCCCGGAGAAGACCAGTCGCGACCAGTCCCTGGCGGGCGCCACACGCCCCGCGCACTTTGCGTAATTATCCGCCATGCCGGCAAAGGCTGACCGAAACAAGTGTCCCACGGTCAAGTTGTCCTCGCACACATTCGTCAGCGATCCGTGGTCACCCATCGCACTATGGTAAAAAGCGGGATCAACGCGCAGGTCGGTCTGATGCGTCAGTTCGGCTTCCCTAAGAATGTAGTCCCACGGATCGGCCAGCGTCAGGCCCTGCGCCACTGCCAGTTCGCTGAGCAGTTTGAGCAGGGCATTGAGCGCGCGGCCGGCGGGGAGATGAGTGATGGTTTTGAGCCAATGCCTGTCGAAATAGGGGCGGGTCTGAAAATCTCCGAAGACCAGCGTTGGACTCAGCCGGATTACCGCCGAACCGGTCGAGATATTGAGCGACAATTCGTCATGGTCCAGGAACGCCCCCACCTGGGAGCACTGATAATCGCCGACCGGCGCATGCACTGGCAAATGCCTGCCTCCGAGCCTGCACTCCCCGACCACGCATCCTTGGGCAACGATTTCCGGCCATTCCAAACTCGCCAGGCCAAGCTTATCGAGCACGCTGCGATGCCAGGTTCGGGTTTCCACATTCAAAGCTCCGCACGCGTAGGCATGCGTCAGATCAGTCCGCACCCCAGACCCGCAAAGCCCCGTCACCACACACGACGGCAGTGTGGCGAGCGTGAATGGTTCGCTTGGCAATGAGCGGTTCTTGAGGAACCAAAACAGGAAGGCCAAAGGCAGGCCGGGCCGGGATTCATTGCCCAACTGGCGGCGTTGCTCGGAGTCGAGCAGCCCGTTCAAGGCGTCAAAGTAGCTGCCGCCACTCCCCCGCAGCGGCAGCAGCGCCCGCTGATCCTGCCAGGTGATAACATCAGAGATGGGTGCGCCGCGCCGGTTCAGAAAGACCAGGCTGTTCATCTGGCTGCACATCACCACGCCCGCACAATCCGGCGCACGCGACACCAGGCGCTGCAGCAATCCCTGAGTGTTAGCGATGATTTCTGCTGAGCTGAACTCGCGATGCCCTGAAGGCAATCCGCGCAATGGCTCGGGAAAAGGCAGCCGTTCGACGTGCCCGATCGTGAGAGCCTCCAAGTCCAGAACGGCACCCTTAATGAAGGATGAGCCTATATCAATCCCGAGATAGCGCATGGCTGTGGAGAAGTATGAATCAAGGGCGATCACGAAGACAAAGGAAAACGCAAGAAATCCGGCGACAGAAATCCGGCGAAAACCATAAGTTCGGGTCAAAACCGATGATAGGACGAGCGCGCGCCGGTGCGTCGAAACCCGTCCTCGTCGCGGCTGACCACGAAGAGTTGACGCTGCCGGCGCTTCGCTGCCCAAGTACCAGCCCTTGGTCTCAATTCAGATGCGCGTAGTCAAACAGCCTCAACAGCTACGGCTGTTTTCGGAGGCGGAAGAACTGCTTGTCCGGCGCAGCCGGCAGGGACACGCTGATGTTCGGGGCGTTGGTGATGTAGGGCGCGGTCACCAGCGGCCATGGGGCGCTGCCGTTGGACAGGCGGTTGGTCTGTTCCAAGACCCAGTTCTCTGACGTCAGCGGCCAGGAAATGGTCACCGTGCTGCCGCCGACCGCGACGGAAATCCGCGGCTGCACCGCCGGCACGGTGGTGGTATAGGTTGCCTTGGACCACTTGGTTCCCGCTTTGTCGAGCAGATAGTATTCGATGGTCATCGCATCGGTGCCGACGGTGGCGAGTGCGAAGCCGTAGTGGTTGGTATTGTAATAGGTGATGGTCATGCCGGCCTCCGGTTCGGGCGCGATTTCGTCCATTTCCGCGCCGCCGTTGCCGGAGAGCAACTGGTGGATATTGTTGCCGTAGTCGTCGGGGGCAACGCAGACACTGAGGTTGTGGGTGTGGCCGCAGACGTAAACCCGGGCGCCGTTGTAGCCGAGCGAATCCCAGAACTGGGCGCGGTTGGTCATGCCAGCGGAGTCGGTACCGTAGAAATGGTCAATATAAACCGGCACGTGGGCCATGACGATCTTGTAGGGCGTGTAGCTCTGCTGGAGTTGCTGGCTCAACCAAGCCTGGTCAATGCTGTCATACCCGCCATTTGTGGAGAGAGGATAAAAATACTGGTCCACCACGGCGAAGAAGGCGTTCTTGTAGGTAAAGGAGTAAGTGTAACCGCGCTGGTCGTCCAATGGGCCATTGTTCGGTCCGTTGCCGGGCATATTCGTCCCGAGCGCGTCGAAATACGCCTGCTTCAGGTCCAGCATCGGCGGACCTTCGCCGGCGTTATTCTCGTGGTTGCCGCGGACGGTGTATATCGGGATGTTTGAAGCGATGACAGGGTTCATCGCGGCTTTCCAGTTGTCGAACATCTGGGCGTAGCTCAGCGGGGTAAGGCCGTTGGTGGCGTCTCCGTTGACCTGGTCGCCGCAGCACAGCACCAAGTTCGGGCGCAGTTCGGCGATCTTTGTGGCGATGGGGCCAAGCACGACGCTGACGCCAGTGGTCGTGTCGTGGTGGCCGCGAGTGTCACCCATGATGGCGAACGTCCATGGAACGGTTTGCTTGGCGATGAAGATTTCGGCGGAATCGCCGCTCGTGTTTTGAATCCAGGCGATCGTGGTCACGGCGGGGGAGACGTCCAACGCGGGTGTGACGTCGCTGACTATGGCAGGATCGAAGGTCACTTGGTAATTTGTGGCGCCGTCCCAGAACACGATTTGCCAGGAGGTGTTGTTGACCAGCTTGCTGTAGGCGATCTTGCCGGCGCAGAGGGACGGAGACTCGCCGTCTTTGTCCACTTCCACGTGGGTTGTGCCGTTCCAATAGCTAATGTAAACGCCGCTTTGGACATAGGCGATTTTGCCGTCATACAGAGAAGGCGCTGTCCCATTGGGGTCAACTTGCACGCGCTTGACGCCGTCCCAATACAACACGCCTCCGCCGACGCCGCCGCTGCCATAGGCAATTTTGCCGTTGTAAAGCGAGCAGGTCCAGGAGCTGAAGGTGGGGTCTTGCCAGGTGTCCAGCACCTGGTTTGTGGCACCATCCCAATAGCGGAGGGTGAAGGTGCTGTTGGTGACGTGGTGAGTCCACGCAATGGTGCCGGCGTAGAGGGATGGCATGCTGACGGCGTCTTCGGAAGTGACTTGCACCGTGTTGGAGCCGTTCCAATAGTAGATGCCACCGTTGGCGCCATGCCACGCGACAGTTCCGTTGTAGAGCGAGCCGCTGCCGCCGGCCAGGCCGGTGACGGCGCTGAGGTTGGTGATGTATTGACCGTTCCAGAGGTAGAGGTCGCTCTTGTTGCCATCCACGCGCGTCCACAAGACGCTGCCGTTCTGGGCGCAGACGCCGGATTTCACGCCGCCGTCGGAGGTAAGCTGGCGGATGTCCCAGGCAGCCGCCGGGCCGGCTGTTCCGGCAATTGCCAAGAGCGCGGCGAGGAGGATGAATTTGTTTGGGAAGCAGAGTGGTTTAAATGGTAGCAGGAATTTGCTTTTGACGCTACGCGCGCCAGGGAGAATCGGTTTCGTCATATTTTGCATAATTGCCGTGAAATTACACCTTTCCGGGCAGATTGCAACTATACCACTAAACCCGCCATGAACAGTTACGCGGCGGATGGGGCTTGGCTTCGTCAATCTTGCGCCCCACCACAATACTGGCCGCGTGGACCTCCATCGCCAGTTTGATCTGGCCATCAGGTTAATTCACCGGCGCAGTGGTTCGTTGCATAAACCACAGAGTGTCGTTCGGGGCGACCGTGGACCATGTTCTGCTACTGTTTTTCGTCACAGGTTGCAACGTGCCCTTGTCTTTCCATTTATGGATCTCACCGTGGCCGTCGGCAAAACCAAGCCCACACGCGCCGTCGTGATAACTTGCCGCCAAATCTCCCCAGCCACCCCCGCCTGGCCAACTGTCCGTCAGCCAGCCGTCGTTGATGCTGTCCGGGTGTTCATCCACAAACACCCACAAACTTGACGGCGGGGGCCGCCTGATATCGGAAAGCTTCTGATATATGTAACAAGGGGGAGTCTGTCGTGTGCCATAGTCCGCTTCGGGAACCCCAATAAAGGAGTTCATGGAAACGCTGCGGACGCGGTCATACGATCGGCCAGCAACCACACATTGAAAAATATCCGCGGGACATTTGTAGATCCCGACGTTCTTCGTATAAGGTCCGATCTTGGCATTCGTCAGGAAAACCGTGTTGGTATTGTCCGTGGTGCCAGGGCTCCAATCCAGCCAGCCATCCACCCACCCACCCCGGCTCATGCCTCCGCTGACGTTGGGCGGCACCCGGTCGCGGTTGTCGTCGGCGTACATGATCCAAGCCAAAGTCAGTTGCTTTTGATTGGACATGCACTTGACGGCATGGGCTTTCACCTTGGCCTTGCTCAAGGCCGGCAGCAACAGCGACGCAAGAATCGCGATGATGGCGATGACCACGAGCAGTTCGATAAGCGTAAAACCACCGGCCTGATCAGCCGGTCGGTTCGACGTGTGCGTCGCCATAACGGCTGCAGGTTTCGTAATAGTTTTCATATTGGACCAATTCTAACGGAACAAGTCTTCAAACTTAACCTATTATTCGCGCTTCCCTGAGTGGAGGGCAAAGTCTCCTCCAAAACAACATTCAGTTTCGCCACATTGGCCCGTCATCCCGGAAGCAAGGTGGGAGGAACACCAAGGGCATTAAAACAAGAAACTGAGCAGCGCACCAGCCGCTGCCCAGTTTGATATTACATACTCTCAGGCATGATCACCCGAGGTCTAAGCGGAGCGCGGCGACCGCCGCGCTCCGCTCAAGTTAATTACCGCGCCAGGCGGATTAAACTCGGCCCTGCGCCGATTTGCACCGTGACCGGCGGCGCAACGTTGCCCGCCGTGAGGGCCGTCCAGGTTCCCGAGGTCGGAGACGCTTTCGTCTGCACCGTGAACAGGCCGTCCTCGACATCCCAAGTGAGGGTCACGTGGCTGCTGTCCGGCCTGGTGATGCTCACCGTCGGCCGCGGCGCCGGCACCGGCGCCGGGTTGCTGATGACCGTATATACCGTCTGCTGCTCCGGTGTGTCCGGACCGAGCGCTGCGTTGTTGACGCTGTTAATCTTGCCCTTGGCCGCGATGCAGATCTGACGCGTGTTCATCGCCACATACGGGTTCGACGTCAAGAAGCCCAGCACGTTCGCCGGATCCTGGTCATGATTCACAAACGGGTAGAACGAGTGACTAAACCAGTTGAAGTTGACTCCATCAAACTGTGCCACCCGAGCGACCACCTGGTAGCCGAAAACGGCGCTATCCGCTTTGTACCCATAAGCCACGCACACCCGGTCCAGCGCATCAGCCGCAAGCCCAGCCCGATCACACATTTGCGTCGCCGGATTGCCGTCGCTCACAATCGAGCCACCGGCGAACTGGCCAGTGCGCGCATCCCAGGCGGCCACACCCATTGGAACTCCGAGCACACTACCACCGCCACCCGACGTGCCGGCCAGGAAAACGTAGTGACTGCGAATATCGCCATTGATCCGGATGCCGTCCCCACGTCCGCCTGCATCCGGGCTGCCCCCGAAGTTCATGCCGCTGCTAACATTCACATCGTTCGAATATGTTAAGCTGCCGCTGTTGTTGTAGAAGAGCAGCGAGTTATGCACCCGGATCACAAACCCACCCTTGACCGCGCACATGTTGTCGAAAATATCCTGCTCCTTCGCCAGCGTCCAACTCTTCACACTCGTCCCGTCCGGCTGAATGATGGCGAAGGTGGTGACCTCACCAGCGGTGCTGGCGATTGCCGTCTTGTCGTCGATCATCACCACGATGTTTCCATTGTCGAGGAAGTTAGGCCGTCCGCCGGTGCGGGAGCACTGCGGCGCGTTATTGGCTGGTCCCATGGCCCCGACATAAGGACCATAAACATACTCCCAGGCTTTGGCGACCGGCGTTTGCGCCAACGTCACCGGATCCAGCGTGAAGATTTGCTCGGCGGCATAACGATCAGAGCCCGCATAGATGTCGTTGTTACTCCAGCGCGCGACCGTCTGGAACGAAGGAATCTGGCCGATGGAGACTTCGCACTCGGTGATGAATTTGTTTGCGCCGTAACGCAGGTCACCGGCCACCTTGCCGGGATTGCCATTCTGGCGTGAGAAATTGATCGCGCCTTTGAACGGAGTTCCATCGTCAGAGTAGTAGCAATAACCCACCTTGGCCGGTCCGCCAGCAGCCGGCTGCTTGGCCACGGCGTTGTTCTGGTTCGCAAAGCTGCCGTCATCGGCATACGTGTTGAATTCGATCAAGAACGTGCTGTCACCCAAAGAACTGATGAAGGGTTCCCAATTACCCAAGCTGACTATGGCCGGTTGATTGGCCAAAATAATGGGTCCGTTGGTCACGTAGTTGTTGACAGCGTCATACCAGCAGGGCGCGTCCGGCACCACATGGGTCAGCCCCACCGATTCCGCCTTGCCAGGATACATGTAAATGGGGTTGGCGAAGTTGCCGGTAAGCACCCGGCCATTGTGGGTGCCGGCCGGGTCCGCTGAATAGTTGACCGTGACGGTCACCAAACCAATTCCCACATCCGCCAGTCCGGGCAGAGTGAGGTTGAAACTGCCAGTGTTGGCAACGGGAATTGAGCCCAGGTATTTCTTGCCCTGAGCGAAGCCGTTAGTCGTCCCGCTTGGATCTACAAGCTCCATTTCGTTAAAAAGCTGGCCATTGGCCCAGCCTTCCGGGTCCGCCTGATAGACATCAACAACGATGTTCGTGTACGGAGCGATGCCGGGTGCAAACGTGCCGACCAGGTTAGGGTAGATGCTGACGGCCGCATTCAAAGTTGGAAGAATCCCGTTGGCCGAGTTGATGTCCATGTAAGGCGCCGAGTAGTTGGTGAAGTTGACCAGTCTCGTCCCATAGCCGTTGGCATATTTATAGGGAAGCAGATCGTTGCCGACGGTGACGTTGCCACGGAAGGAAAGTCGCACGCCAGCATTCATGCCGCCGAAACACTCCGGACCTTGACCGTCGAAAATGGTTTCCGGGGTGACATCAGCACCTGATCCCGGGGTGAGGAATTGCGTGCTGAACGGGTAGTTGTTGTAAAGTAGGTTGGCTTCCAAGGCATCGCTGACACCGTCGAAGTCCGAGCCGAAGCGGACGGTGGCAGTCGAGGGGAAACTGGTAAACAGCGTGCAAGCGTTGGTGAAGCGAGTCACACCATCCACCGCCATGCCGAAGTAATTGCCGGCAAAGACAATGTTGGTGCCGGTGCCGGGGCCGTAAAAGGCGTCGAAGTAATGATAGTTGATCACCATGGCGGGGTTATTGAAGGGATACGCACTCACACCGCCAAACACGTTGCCTTCCTCTGCATCGTTGACGCCATCGCCGTCGGTGCCGACCAGAATATTGTCACCTTGCCGGGCGAGAATGATCAAGGCACCGTCTGAGCTCATCAGAGAATAGGCATTCGGCAGGTACGAGACGTCGAGGTTGTGGATGCCGTCCGGCAGGACGTTGAAGAAATTGCCGCAAATCCGGTAGTTAAGACCCGTGAGATTAGCCGCCGTAATCGAGAGAAAGACGTTGAATTCGGCGCGCGGATTGGCCGAGCCTGCCGCCACACCGACGGTGCCTGGCTGTGCATAATTAACGAGAGAAGTGTCAACGGCACGGTTGCGTTGCATACCAATAGGATACCTCGGGGTCGCGAGGCTGCCGTCAGGCAAGTAAACCGGCTGGCCCGTCGCCGGGTTAAGGCCAAACCAACAGCCGCTGACATGCCAGTGTCCTGCATTGGCGTTCGGCCAAGGCTGCAGATCAGGCTGATCGGCCATGAACGCGATTCCGTATAATGGCCCAGGGGTGCCTTGGACGGTCGCCTCGGCCGCGCCCTGCATCGCGAGACCCTTGATCCAATTATTGGTGCCCCGGAAGAAGGCCAGGATGGCGTAATCGTCATTATTAAATCCGGGGTGGGCGAAGGAGGCGTATCCTGAAGCGGCCAAGGCCGCGAACACGATCGCGATCCCGTTTCCGTTGGTTGAACTCAGGACGATCTTGAGTTGGGCGTTGTTGGCGGCATGAATGGGATTGGAATTGGGAACCGCCCCCGGCTGGCTATAGCCGTCGATGGTGATGCTTTGATTCGTGATCAGGGGATAGCCATTGACGGGAGTCAACAGGTAATGGACCCCTGAGCCAGGGATGTTGAACCTGATGGTGTCTCCATCGGCGAGCAGGCTGATGGCTTTTACCAGGTTGGTTACGCCAGCACCGAAGTTGGTGTTGTCTGCGTTGTTGACCGTGATGATCTTGGCCTGGACCGAAGCTGCCAGCAGCAGGCAGCAAGCCAGAAGAGCATGAGGTGTTATTTTTTTCATATATGAAGTGTCTTATCGGATTATTAGAGTTTATTGTCGTATCTTTATTTGACCTGCTCACTGGTTGCGTTGCCAGCGCAAAAGGAAAGCAGTGCCAAACCAAGGTTACACGTTGCCATTTGTCTGAGTTTATGTCGTCTGAGTTCGTCCACTGGACTATTTCAAACATCGCAGCCGATGCCCCGCGGCGTTCGCGCGCAACTGCGGGGCCTCAAGTCTGTTGTCGAAGTGCCGGCGCACGACCGCGCGCTGCGACCATGGCAAACCCGAATAATCCGGGATGCGCACTTTTTTGCCAGCCGACATCTTTTTCCGGTTGTGTTTTGTTCGGTTGGTCGTTATATTCGTTTCCGCTGTCGGTATCAGACCGCAGTATCAGATTGTCAAGCGGTGACAGGGAGTGATACAATCTGCGCCGGTAAACATTGGTTCGGGGCGTAGCGTAGCCTGGTAGCGCGCTTGTTTCGGGTACAAGAGGTCGTGAGTTCGAATCTCACCGCCCCGACCAGTTTTCAGACCACCATCGATTCTGCCACTAAGATGCGCGCCGTGCGGCGCGGGATGGATTTTTGGCTTTCGGCGACGATGAAGCTGCGCTAGGGTCGGACTTGATCGGAAGGTATAGCCGATGATGAAAGAGCCGCCGAAACAAACTCCGCCGTCCGCATGGATGCGCTTCCTGCCCGGGATGGCGCTGGTGCGGGTTTACCGGCGCGAATGGTTATGGGCCGACGTGCTGGCGGGGGTCAGCGTGTGCGTGGTGATGATCCCGTCGGTGATCGCCTACGCCGGGCTGATGGGGCTGCCGCCGCAACACGGGCTTTACGCGGCACTGGTGCCGCTGTTGGTGTATCCGTTGTTCGGCAGCTCCCGGCAGGTCATTGTGGGGCCGGACATAGCGATTTCGTTGCTGGTTGCGAGCGCGATTGCGCCGCTGGCGATGGGAGATGGCGCGGAGGGGGCGGTGCTGGCTGCACTGGTGGCGGTGTTGAGCGGGTTGCTGTTGCTGCTGGGCGCCCGGGCGAAGATCGGGGCGGTCGCCGACTTCCTCTCGAAGCCTGTGCTGGTCGGTTACATGACGGGCGCGGCGCTGATACTCATGGCGTCGCAGCTCGACAAGCTGTTTGGGATCAAGCTGGACCATAACGATTTCTTTCCGCGCCTGAGCGAACTCGCCACGAAGTTGCACCAGTCGCATGGGCCGACGGTCCTGCTTGGCGTGGGCATATTGGCGATCATCGTGGGTTTGCGGCGGATCGCGCCGAAGGTGCCGCCGGCGCTGGTGGTGGTGTTCATGGCGATTGCGGCGTCGCTGGTGTTGCGATTGGAAGGGCTCGGGGTTGCGGTGGTCGGCGTTTTTCCGAGCGGGTTGCCGCGTTTCGCAGTGCCGGCGGTTGATTGGCACGACATTCACACGCTGCTGCCGGCGGCGGTGAGCATCGCGCTGCTGTCCTACACCGAGGGGATTCTGCTGGCGCGCGCGTTTGCGGCGAAGAACGGGTATGAAGTCGTCCCGAACCAGGAGTTGGCCGCGCTGGGCGTCGCCGATGTCGTGACGGGTTTTTTCCAGGGATTTCCGGTGACGGGCAGCCAGGCGCGGACAACCATCAACGACACGGCAGGCGGCAAGACCCAGTTGGTGAGCCTCGTCGCGGCGGCGACACTCGTGGTGTTCCTGCTGTTCCTGACGCCCTTGATCGCGCAGTTGCCCACAGTGGCGCTGGCGGCGCTTCTGATTTACGGGGGATTCACGCTCGTGGAATTTGATGTCATGGTGAGGATTTATCGGTTCTATCCCAAGAGCGCGATGCTGGCGGCGCTAACGACGTTGGGGGTGCTGGCGGTTGGGGTGGTGCCCGGCATCCTGGTCGGTGTCGCCTTCTCGCTGCTGGCGTTGATCAGCCGCATCTCCAACCCGCCTGACGCGGTCTTGCGGGAAGTGCCTGGGGGCGGCTTCCACGATCTCGGAGACGCGACGGCTGGCCAGACGATCCCCGGCCTCATCGCCTACCGCTTTTATGCGCCCTTATTGTTTTCCAATTGCGGGCATTTCGTCGAGCGGGTGCGGACGCTCGTAGCCACGAGCCCATCGGAGGCGCGGTGGTTCGTGATCGATGCGCAGGCGATCACCGAGATCGACGTGACGGCGGCCGAAGCGTTGCGCGCGCTCAAGGTGGAACTCGAGAAACAGGGCATCGCGATGAAGTTCGCCCACACCAACCGGCCGTTGCGGGAAATTCTCCAGCGGATTGGCTTCACGAGCGAACTGGGGCAGGAGAGTTTCTTCCATGCGGTACACGAGTGCGCGGAAGCGTTTCAAGCCCGGTTCGGCGCGCCTTCCCGCAGCGCCAGGAAGTAGGGGGTGCGGGTAGCGGGACGAAGGGGGAGGTGTCTCGCTTTCCGGTTCCAAATCGACTGTGCGATTCAGGCATTTTTTCATTTCACTAAGGGCGTATGGAGTGAACCAATATCCCGTGGCGGGCGGTCAGCCGTCCGTGTCGAGCCGTTCCGAAGCCAGGAGTTTCATGGTGACTTCCAGCCCGGAAGGTTGCCGGTTTCGGCAGGTCACCGTGCCGCGGCAGGACTCGATGCAGGTCTTGACAATTGCCAGGCCGAGGCCGGCCCCGCCGGTCGTGGATTCGCGCGAGGTGTCCAGCCGGTAGAACGGGTCGAATATCTGGACCAGTTCGGTCTCCGGCACGCCCGGCCCGCAGTCGGCGACGGTTAGCAGGACAAAGCTGCCTTCTTTTTGTGCGGATACGGTGATAGGCCCGGCATGGCCCGCATACCGAACCGCGTTGCGCAACAGGTTGGACAGTGAGCGCACGAGCAAGTCAGGCTCGGCCAGCACGCACAGGCCGTCGGCGATCTCGAGCCGGATTTGGGCGTTTTCGGTATTCTCACGGCTGACCGCTTTGTCCACGGCTTCGCGGGCCAGGACCGGCTGCAGCTTGATCGTCGATGCGCCCAAGGATGCTCGCGAGAAGGATAGCAGTTCGTTCACGAGGTTGGAAATGTGTTGCACCTCTTCGCGCAGATCGTTTACGTAGCCCTGCTGTTTCTCGTCGGCCCGTTGTTCGAGGATGCCCAAAGCGACCTGGATGCGGGCGAGCGGCGAACAGAGCTCGTGGGCGACGTCGCCAAGGAAACGTTTCTGGCCGGTGACGAAGCCGGATAGCCGCCCGGCCATGCGGTTAATGGATTGGCCGAGCGAGCCAAGCTCATCGCGCCGATCTTCCTTGGTGCGCGCATCGAAGCGGCCTTCGGCGATCTCGCGAGTGGCCTGTGTCATTTGGGCAATGGACCGCGTGATCCCGCGCACCAACGGCGCCCACAGGAGCGCCGAGAACAATACCGCGCCCAGCGCCACGCCCAGCCACGGTTTGAAATCGAAGAACAACCCGCCGGCGCTCATGGACCGGGAGACGGCGACTAACGCCAGCGGGCCGGAGCGTGGGTGATCGGAATCCATGATGGGAGCGCGCACGATGAGCCAGTAGCGGGTCGGGTTCGCCGTCCGCACGATGAACTTGGGGCGCGGGCTGCGCGGCTCTGCGAATTGCCCGGGAGGCAAGTCCGTTGGAGAGCCCTGGCGCCACGGCGGTGGCCCGAGGCCCGGCCGGTCTGGCAACCCAGGCTCCCGATCCGGTCCTTCGGACCGCGGCCCCTCCGGCGCCGAGCCATCGAGCGGAGGACGAGTCCCAGCCGGACCTCGGCCGCCCCTGAGCCGCATCCGGACTTCGGGCGGCAGCGGATTCGTCACACCCGCCAATTGGGTTCCGTCGGCACAGCAGATCAGGAACTGGATCTGGTAGGCGTCATCAAAACGTTTCAGCACCGTGTTCCAGTCCGACTGTGGCCGGTCGTTGATCTCGCCCACAATCACATCGCTGATCGCCTGGATACGCTCGCCGGCCCCGGCCGCCAGCATCCAATCGAACCCATAATGAAACTGCGCCCTGATCAAGAGCAGGAACGCGCCGCCGAGCAGCATGAGGTTCAAGAAGAACCAGGACAGAATCTTCGCGTATAGCGGAAAGCGCAGCTTCATGGCCTCACGGCGCGTCGGGGTTGATCAACATATATCCGGCCGCCCGCACAGTTCGGATAAATCGCGGCTCCTTGGGGTCATCGCCCAGTTTCTTGCGCAGCGCGGAGATATGCACGTCGATTGAGCGATCAAAGACATCGAAGTTGCGGTCCCGGATTTCTTCCAGAAGCTGCTCCCGGCTTTTGACTCGGCCGCGGGCGCGCGCCAGGCTGGCAAGCAAAGCAAACTCAACGGGCGTTAGTTCGAGCGCCTGATCGCCCAGCACCACGAGATGGGAGCCGGTGTTGACGCGCAACCGGCCGACCACCAACTCGGCCGGCGCTTCGGTGTCGGCACTTGTTGCCGGGCGCGTCGCCCGCCGCGTCACGGCTCGAAGCCGGGCGAGCAGCTCGCGCGTGGAGAAGGTCTTGGGCAGGTAATCGTCCGCCCCGATCTCGAGCCCGACGATGCGGTCAGCCTCGTCCCCGCGCGCGGTCAGCATGAGCACCGGCACATCCGATTGCCGGCGAATCTGCTTGAGCACTTCGAACCCGTCCAGGCCTGGCAGCATCACGTCCAGGATCACCGCATGCCACGCTTCAGCCACCGCTTTCTCGACCCCATCGGGACCATTATGCACCGTCGAGACGTCGTAGCCCATTGGCGAAAGGTAATCCACGATCAGGCGGCACAGCTTCTTGTCATCATCAATGACCAGCACACGGGTTCGGCTGGCGGCGGCCCCGGTCAGTGGCGGTTTGGCGGGAGAGTTGGCTGCACTCATGACATTCTTTGCTGGCCGAGAGCCTACCAGCCTCCTCGCAGGTTGGCTGTCACTTTTACACTTCCTTAACAATTCTCCCCTCGCTTCGACACAATGCCTTAACAATCGGGGCGTCTATTACTAATGAAAATGAAAATGATTTTGTGCTCTGACCGTTATCACTATCGCATCGTGTCCGATGCGGGCGGTTGCAGCAAACAAAAGCAAGTACCATAGGAAACAAAATGAAAAACAGTTCAAAGCTCATCATCGCTGCGCTGGCGCTCGGTTCGTCAGCGTGGATAGCCACAGCCCAAACCACCAATGCTCCGCCCACGGACGGCGCACCGCACGGTGGTCCCGGGATGCGGGGCCATCGCCCGCCGCCCTTCATCGCCGTGCTGGATGCGAACCACGACGGAGTCATTGATGCCGATGAAATCGCCAACGCCTCCGTGGCGTTGAAGAAGCTCGATAAGAATGGGGACGGTCAGATCACCCTCCAGGAGTTTTTGGGTCCGCGCCGCGGCGGCCCACCGCACGCCGATGGGGCTCCTCCGGGAGGCGGTTTTGGCGGCGGAACAAACAGTCCACCGGTCCCGCCGATCTTCGCCGCGCTTGACGCCAATAGCGATGGTGTCATCGACACCGACGAACTCGCCAATGCGCCAGCGGCGCTGGTGAAGCTGGACAAGAATGGGGACGGCAATCTCACCATTGACGAGATGCAGCCTCCGCGTCCAGGTGGGCGGGGTGGTTTTGGCGGGGGAGGCAGGGAGCGCGGGCCTGGCGGCCACGGCGGTTTTGGTGGTCCGCCGCCTGACGACGATCAGGCTCCGCCAACTCAGGCGCCATCGCAGGAATGAAAGGTTCAGAGGAATCGGCGGCAGTGGCGCCGCCGATTCCGGCTCAGTTTATTCTTGCACCAGTCAGGACCAACGCGTAAGAGTTGTAGAACGCACAACGAACCAACTGATTATGAGGAAAACTGCGAACATTCCGGCGGGAACCCAGGCCAGGCATTCGCCGAAACGGCCTCGCTCGCCCTCGAGCAAGATTCATCCGATCATTGTTTACCCGTTCCGCCAGCCGGGCGATTACTCTGACCTGCAAGCGCTGTATCAACTCGTCAAGCGATTGGACGCAGACAAGGCGCGGTATGCGCGCCCCATCACGGTGCTGGACCGCAAGACTCATTATAGCATGTGCGGCGACAAAGCGTTCGACGATTTCCGGAGTCACACCCTGGCGCATTACTCGGATGTGCTGGATGTCTGGGCGGTCGATACCTGCCAGATGTGGTATGCCGGCCTGGGCGCGGCCTTTGAAAAAGGCGGGCCGCACGATGTCTATTGGGTCATTCCCGGCGATTTCAATTACGGCACCGCGGTCGGGCAGGAGGTTTTGGGCCGGCTGCACGATCTGCCGGAAATCATCCTCGAACTGGACCAGGATTTGTGCATCGGCGAAATCGCCACCGACCACAACAATTCGAAGCAACTCATCGATACCTACGGCACTTTTGCCCTGCTCTACAATTGGTTCCCGGTCCAGGCCCAGGAAATCCGCCAGTTCACCGAGCGTCCCCGATCTGAGTTTTTCGCGATTCGCCACGACTTTCTGGGTGAGGCATTGCGCCAACGGTGGTATCCTTACGAGCAAACCGTTGTCATGCTTTTGCAGGCGGTTTTCGGCCAGAAGAGCATCAGCCGGTTTTTTGTCGGGAACATTTCGGACTTGCCCGAGGGGCGGGAATCGCTGGCATCGGCGATGCAGCAGGTCGAGCGAACCGAGCGGGTGCTCAAAGCGGTTTGGAGCGAACGCCACCAGGCCGAGCCGGACTGGATCGAGCGTTACCGCCTCTTGGAAACCAGGTCCGAGCAGGTCCGGCGCACCGCGCTGACCATTCTGCAGAACTTGCTAGGTTGAATTATGCGTTCTCTCAACTACCAGAAGCCGTTGCGGGCCATCAGTTTCATGTGCCACATCGCACAAGCCAAAGCCGTCAGCCTGATCGGGGATTTCAATGAATGGAACCCGACCGCTCACCCGATGAAACAGATGCCGGACCGTTCCTGGCTGCTGACGGTTGAATTGAAGCATGGTCACCATCGTTATGCCTTCATGGTGGACGGTGTCCTGACCCTCGACCCCCGCGCTCAGGGCATCACCCGCAACGACAAAGGCGAACGTGTTTGCCTCGTGCCAGTAAGCTGAAGCTTCCAACCAGACACCGCTTGATACCCCCGCCGGTTCAGATTGACGGGAGGCTTGAAAACTCATGGACACTCTGGTCACACGCCGGTTACCCAAGCCGGAACCCAGTGTCGAGCAGTTCCAGCAAGTCCTTCAGCGCCGGCCCTGTAACCGAGTCCCGCTGGTCGAACTGGCCATTGCCGAGGAAACCCTGACCGCCCTGCATGGCGGGGCTTTGATGCCGCTGGCCCGGCAGGATGGTCCGCAGCGGTTCCGCGACGCCATCCGACAGCGCATCCAGCTTTGGCGCGCCCTGGGATACGACTACTACCGCGTCCGGGCCGAGATTCCCTTTCAGATGGAGACATTAGCCGTCCGCGACACCGCCAAATCCGCCACGGGAGACCGGCGCTGGGTGAATGAACACGAGGGGGCCATCAAATCCATGGCTGACTTCGATGCTTACCACTGGCCGGCGGCGGCGGCCATCGACTTTTCGGCGGCCGAGGCGGCCCAGGGCGAACTGCCCGACGGCATGGGCATGATGGGCTTCTCCGGCGGCGTCCTCGAATGGTCCAGCAATTTGCTCGGGCTTGAGGGCATGATGTTGCTGCTCTATGACAATCCGGAGCTGGTGAGGGCGGTGGTGGATCGGGTCGGCCAGACCATTTACGATGCATTTCGTGTGTTCTGCGAAATGGAGAAAGTATTTGCGCTCTGGCTGGGTGACGACATGGGGTTCAAGACGGCCACACTGCTCCAGCCGCAACATCTCCGCCAGTACATCCTTCCCTGGCATAAGCGATACGCCGAGCTGGCCCACCGGACAGGCCGGTTGTTTCTGCTGCACAGTTGCGGGCACGTCGAGGCGGTCATGCCCGACCTGATTCAGGACGTGCAGATCGACGCCAAGCACAGCTTCGAGGATGTGATCGTGCCGGTCGAGGAGTTTAAGCGGCGGTGGGGCACCCAGGTGGCGGTGCTGGGGGGCGTGGATGTCGATCTCTTGAGCCGCGGCACCGAGGAGGCCATCCGGGGTCGAACCGGGCAAATTCTTGCGGCGTGCGCGCCGGGTGGCGGTTATGCCTGCGGCTCAGGCAACTCCATCGCCAACTACATACCTGCCGAGAATTATTTGGCTATGATCGAAACGGTCCACCGCTTTAACGGCCGGATGTAGAATCGAAGCGTCAGAAGAGCCGGGCGTCCCCCTGCCTCCGGCGGCTATTTCAGGTGCCAGCGGATGGTGTAACGCCAGTTATTCTCGGGCTTGTAAGTCTGCGTTCCTTTTTCGCTGACGGTGAACTCGCCGGCGCTGCGGTTGTCAACTTCCTCCGTGCAAACGTCTCCCTCCACATCATCGAGCTGCAGCTTGAAGCTGCACTTTTGACCGAGACTAACTTTCGGCAACTCGAAGGCAGCGGGGATGGTGACCTGGTTTTTGTCGTAGCCCTTGCCATCAACATGGTAGGTGCGGCTGACGCCCTCGACCTTGACCTCGAGACACAGGAACCATGTGGCGCTTTGCGGCGTATCGAGCATCTCGATTTCGTCGATGACCAGGGTCGCGGGTTCCGCGGTTGTCTTGACGCGGTGGTAAACGTCCAGACTGGGTTTTTGCTGGTCGCGGTCCTTGTCCATATTTGCCGCCATGATGCAGGTGTCGCCCTCGAGCCGATAGATGGACACATGGTCGTCGTTCACGTCCTGAAGGTCGGAAGCGGAAGCGCCGGCCCGAATGTTGACGAAGTGAACAGCGTTGAACGGGCCGAGCTTGTCCAGTTTCACATCACCCTCGGCATGCAAGATAAGTCGGTCCTCAGCGCCCAGCATCTGGAAGACGAATTTATCCTTTTTAATCGCCATTGTCTGCGTGTAGTCCCGGCCCTGGTCGTTGGTTTTCTTGACGGACCATTTGCCGGCTAACGCTTCCAGGTCATCCGCGGCAGCGGCTGCAACGCATATAAACAGCGTGGGGACGATGGCCAGGCAGCCGAGTAGTTGTTTCGTTCGCATAATGTGTCTAGGTTTTCTTTGATAGTCCGATCACAATGCGGTGGTGTCAAGTGAATGAGGGCGTCCCTGATCCTCGACTAATTTTTGGATATTCATAAAAAGTGCGGTGATTCGCATGTTCGCATGTTATTTTGTTGACGATATTGTATTGATTTTCTATATGTCTTTTCCATGGTTGCAGGCTTGCCTCTACTGCACAAGACGCCCTTCGTCTTGGACCCCCCGGCCTTTGCAGGAAGCCACCAGATGAAATGGACCGTGCGCGCCGACAACTGCGGCATCGAGCGCCAGCACAAGCGGGCACCAAGGAAAGTAATTGCTTATCAGTTGTACTAGAACTAATCATGATGATTGGCAGGGCAATTCGGGCGGACGGATAAAAGGCAGCGTGAATACCTTGCTGCATAACGAAGCGTTCATCAAAGCGATTGGCTTCCTGGCGCACTCCGCCTTCTTTTCCATCGTCTTTGTGATTGCAGCCAGGATTACCCCGGCCTTGCTCGTGCAGGAATTACGCAAGCCGGGGGTGTTGCTCAAGACGTTCGTGGTCACGAGTATCATTGTGCCTTTGCTCACCGCCGGGGTTGTCAAGTTCCTGCACTTGCCAATGCTTCTGGGCGGAGTGATGTTGATTGGGGCCGTGACCCCGGGCAGTCCTTTCGCCCTGTTGGGGACAAAGGGCAAAAAGGGAAGCCTGCCCCTGGCATCCACTATCATGGGCTTTCTGATTCTGGCAATGCCGGTGACCGTTCCTTTCTGGCTATGGGTTTTCAAGGACTGGTTTGACCTGCATCATCTGGAAATCAGTCCAGGAACAATCTTCGCCACGGTCGCTTATCTCACCCTGTTGCCGTTGGCTATCGGCGTGGCGCTGAACGCATTCTTGCCGAAGCTGGCAGAAATGCTCCAGCGGATATTGAACATCTACTCCAAGATCGCGATCCTCATCATTTTCGGGCTGTTTATCGTTCCAGGCCTGAAGACGCTGTTCACTTTCGATCTGATCAGTTGGATGGCGATCTTCGCCGTGATGACTTTATCCCTGGTGGCCGGCTATTATTCGGGCGGGGAAACGCGCCCGGAGCGCATCAGCGTCGCGATGGCCGCCACGGAGTGCAATTTGACGGCGCTGATTGTCATTGCCCACGTCTCCTATCCGCAGGTTCACATTCTCGGAACATTACTGGCCTACATCATCGTCAGTTGGCTGACCGCGACGATTTGGTACAAGCTGTTCCTGCGTCAGTTGGCCCGGCAGGGAAAACAATTGGAACAGCCGCTTGAAAGGAGCAAATAATGATTGTTGGAGGTTGCGATTTAGGTTCGACGACGGGAAAAGCGGATTATTAACGGACAAGAATGTCCGCGCTCCATTTTGGGAGAACGGGAGATGCGCGACTTTGAGCGTCTGGTGCGAATTAATCCATGACCAGCGAGGCGATCTTTGGTATGCCTGATCCGACAATGAAAGCTCTATTATCCCGGGCGCTGATCTTTTTGGCGTTATTGACGAACTCCACGCCGGCGCGGGAGAACTGGCCTGAGTTGCGCGGGCCGGACCGGAACGGACACTCGACGGCAAAGAAGCTGCCCCTGGTTTGGAGCGAAACGAACAACGTCGTCTGGAAAACCGCTATTCACAATCTGGGCTGGTCTTCACCGGTGGTCTGGGGCAAACAAATCTGGCTGACGACGGCGACAGAAGATGGCAAGCAGCTCTATGCGGTTTGTGTGGACAGCCGGACGGGTAAAATCGTGCATGACGTCAAGGTGTTCGACACGGAAACACCGGAGCATGTCGCGAGCATGAATAGCTATGCATCTCCGACTTCGGCGATCGAGGCGGGCCGGGTTTATGTTCACTATGGCACTTATGGCACGGCCTGCCTGGACACCCGGGATGGCAAGATACTGTGGAGCCGCCGGGATCTGACCTGCGATCACCACGAAGGGCCGGGGTCTTCGGTGATGCTGTATAAGAATCTGCTGTGTTTCAACGTGGACGGCCGGGATGTGCAGTACGTGATCGCCCTGGACAAGCGCACCGGCAAGACCGTTTGGAAAACCAACCGCTCCGTCGATTACACTCCCTTTGCCACCAATCTGCGGAAGGCGTTTTGCACGCCGATCATTCTTGAGGCGGGCGGGCGGCTCCAGCTCTTCAGCCCGGGAGCCAAAGCGATGATTTCCTACGGTCCGCGGTCCGGTGAAGAGCTTTGGAAGGTCCGCTATAACGGATGGTCCATGGTGCCGCGTCCGCTGTTCGGCCACGGACTGTTGTATGTCATCACGGACTATGAAAAGCCGGAATTGTGGGCGGTGCGGCCCGATGGACGGGGGGATGTCACCGACACCCATGTGGCTTGGAAAGTGGCGAAAGATATGGCGCAGACGGCGTCGTTGCTGCTGGTCGAGGATTTGTTGTATATGGTCAACGACGGCGGATACGCGGTCTGCGTCGAGGCCAAAACGGGAAATCGGGTCTGGCGTGAGCGTCTGAAAGGAAAATACTCGGCTTCACCGATTTATGGCGCCGGCCGGATTTATTTCTTCAGTGAGAAGAACCTGGCGACCGTGATTCAACCGGGCCGCGAATTCAAAGTTTTGGCCGAGAACCAACTGGAGGAGCGGGTGATGGCCACGCCGGCAGTAGCCGGGGATGCGCTGATTCTGCGATCTCGAACCCATTTATACGGTCTCGAAGATCGGGGGAAATAAATGGGCACGGACTCAAAGCGCGCATTCACATTGATCGAATTGTTGGTGGTCATCGCCATCATTGCGATTCTGGCGAGCCTGCTTTTGCCGGCATTGTCGCGCGCGAAGCAAAAGGCGTGGACGATCAGTTGCATCTCGAATTTGAAGCAAATTGGCCTCGGCCTGAGGATGTTTGCGGATGACAACGAGGAGCGTTTTCCGCTGTCGGGCGTCTCGATCAGGTGGAACTGGACCGACCCCAATTCTCCGACCAATGCCTGGATGCAACAGATTTATTCTTACGTGCAGAACACGAATGTTTACCATTGCCCCGGCAATGCCCAATTGCCGACAAAGAACCGATCACCGTTCAACTATTTCAACGGCGTGCGGGCGGCCTACATCGCGGCGGGCAGCCAGACCGGGGCGGTCAACGCCAGGCAGATCCGTTTTCCGGCGGCTTATGTTTTGGCCGGCGACACCATTGATAGCGCGCAATATTTTTTGCCGGATGACGCGGATAAGGATGATTACTCGCAGAACTGTGTTGGCGGCGAGACCAACGGAAGGCCGTCCGTGGAATGGAAGGCCCACAACGATGGGCAAGACATCCTTTTCGCCGACTCCCATGTCAAGTGGTACAAGGGGTATCATCCTGGCGAAATGACTTTCCGCTACGACTCGATTCATGGCTGGCAATGAGCAGGCGAACGGCGCAGAGGGTATTGCCGGGCTACCATTTCTCGAGCCGTTTGAGGATTTCCGGTTGGAGTGACTCAGGTGCGGCGATGCAGAGGTAGAGGCCTTCGGGGCGGGTGGCAACAATGAAGGTCTCGAGTTCGTCGAGTTGCAAATCGACCATAACCCCTTTGCCAGCAGCCTGGATTTTCCTGATGACCGGGCCACCCGGAGCATTTATAACCCGGCCAGTGCATGGCACAACGACCGGGGAAAACCGGTCTTTCATGCTTTCTTCGGGGATGGACATGTGGCGAACTTTTACTGGCAAAACGCGCTCAAGATTACCGGGTTCTACTGCGGGGTTGGCTGGACACGCATATTACCGGCAGGAGCTACTCGACTCGCATGTGGACAGTGACGAACAACGAGGTGGATGTTACACTGACTGAGGCATGCAGCACCAATGAAAACTCCTAACGTCGAGGCAAGAGGCCAGGGCGAAATCCCGGCCGGAAGCCCGAACTCGCGCCAACGCATCATCACTGCCTGCGGCCATGTCGAGCCGGACAAATTACCCGTGGATTTCGGGGGCGGTTTTCAGACCGGCATTCACGTCAGCATGGTTTATAAGTTGCGTCAGGCGCTGGGCATGGATCGACCCGGCACGCCTGTCAAGGTAGTCGAGGTTTACCAGATGCTTGGCGAGATCGCCCCGGATTTGCGGGAGGCACTGGGCGTTGACACCGTGAGCCTTTGCGGCACGGGAACGATGTTTGGTTTCCCTCAGACGGACTTCAAGGAATGGCAGTTAGCCGACGCCACGCCAGTGCTGGTGCCAAAAGACTTCAATACACACTACGAACTCAATGGCGATTTGCTGCAATGGCCCGGCAACGATCGCTCAGCCGCCCCTAGCGGGCGGATGCCTGCGGGCGGCCATTTCTTCGACGCCATCATCCGGCAGGAACCGCTCCAGGAATCCAAACTCGATCCGTCCGACAACACGGAGGAGTTTCAGCCGCTGCCCGAGGAGGAACTGGCGCATTACCGACGCCTGGCCGAGCGGCTCGACACAACCACGGAAAAGGCCTTGTTTTGCACCTTCGGCGGGCTATCCTTTGGCGACATCGCGTTGGTGCCCGCCACCTTTTTCAAACGACCGAAGGGTATCCGCGATGTCGAGGAATGGTACGTCAGCACTGTCACACGGCCCGATTTTATTCACGCTGTGTTTGAGCGGCAGACCGAGGTGGCCATCGGGAATTTGCGGCGGTTGCGCGAGGTCGTCGGAGAACGCCCTGCTATCATTCAGACTAACGGCACGGATTTCGGGACGCAGAACGGGCCATTTTGCAGCCCCGCGGCATATCGCGAGCTTTATTTGCCATACCAGAAACGGGTGAACGGGTGGATTCACCGCCACACTAACTGGAAGACCTTCATGCACTGCTGCGGAGGCATTGCCCCGTTGCTCGATGCGATTGTGGAGGCCGAATTCGACATCCTCAACCCGGTGCAATGCTCCGCCAAAGGGATGGACGCACGGACTCTCAAGAGAGACTACGGCGATGAACTGGTCTTTTGGGGCGGCGGAGTGGACACGCAGAAAACGCTGCCCTTTGGCTCGCCGCAGGAAGTGCGCGAGCAGGTGCGGGAGCGCATTGAGATATTTGGTGAAGGCGGGGGTTTCGTCTTCTGCACGATCCATAATGTCCAGGCCAATACCCCCGTTGAGAACTTGCTGGCGATGTTTGAAGTAATTAAGCAATACCGATGAGGGCGGTCTTCCTGCTTTCCCACGAACTCCGCATCCTGTATTCCGTTTGACTGAACATGATCACTGCAAGCCATACTACCGCGCCAATTGAGCCGGGCGCAAAGCTCAACGTTGCTTACATTTGGAGCATTTCGCTCGTGGCGGCGCTCGGCGGGCTGCTTTTCGGCTGGGACTGGGTCGTTATCGGCGGGGCGAAGCCGTTTTTCCAAAGGTACTTTCAACTGACCAGCGAAGCCCAAATTGGCTGGGCCAACAGTTGCGCGCTGATCGGCTGCCTGGCAGGAGCACTGGTGGCAGGGGCCTTGAGCGACCGCGTTGGACGGAAGCGGCTGTTGGTGGTCGCCGCCCTGCTCTTTGCGGTGACCTCGCTGGGCAACGCGCTGGCTAACGACTTCACCGTCTTCGTTGTCTGGCGCATGCTTGGGGGCGTGGCGATCGGGCTGGCGTCGAATCTCTCGCCGATGTATATCGCCGAAATCGCGCCCGCGCAGACTCGGGGCAAGTTGGTGGCGATCAATCAACTGACCATCGTCATCGGCATTTTGCTGGCGCAATACATCAACTGGTTTCTGGTGCGCAATCTGCCGCAGGGTGCGAGCGACGAGTTCATTCGGAACTCGTGGTTTGGCCAGCAGGGATGGCGGTGGATGTTCGGGCTTACCGCCGCGCCGTCGCTGTTATTTTTCATCGGCATGTTCCTGGTGCCGGAAAGTCCGCGGTGGCTGGCCAAGAATGGCAAGGCCGAGCGGGCGCTGGGGGTGCTGGCAAGAATCGGCGGCGACGGCTACGCCAGGGCAGCGCTTGCGGACATTGAATCGACCCTCGCCAGCGAGCAGATACAGCGGGTGCGTTTCGCCGACCTGCTCGAGCCAAGGATGCGGAAGGTGCTCGTCCTGGGAGTTGTTCTCGCGGTATTCCAACAATGGTGCGGTATCAATGTGATTTTCAATTATGCGGAGGAAATCTTTCGTGCGGCAGGGTATGATATTTCGTCCGTGCTCAAGAATATCGCGTGGACAGGCTCGGTGAACCTGGCGTTCACGTTTGTGGCGCTGGGAGCGGTGGATCGCGCCGGGCGACGCCCGCTGATGCTGCTGGGTTCGGCGGGCCTGGCGGTGATCTACATCGCGATGGGGTTCTGTTACAGCGGCGGGGTCAAAGGGTTGCCGATGTTGCTGCTGGTGCTGGCAGCCATAGGATGCTACGCGATGTCGCTTGCGCCGATTACCTGGGTGGTGATTTCGGAGATCTTTCCGAACCGGATTCGGGGCGCGGCGATGGCGGTGGCCGTTGCGGCCCTCTGGATTGCGTGTTTCCTGCTCACCTACACGTTTCCGATTTTGAACTCGAAGCTCGGCTCAGCGAAAACGTTTTGGCTTTACGCGGCGATTTGCGTGGCGGGGTTCATATTCATCAAGTTCAAACTCCCGGAAACGAAGGGTAAAACGCTTGAACAAATTGAAAGGGAGTTGGTGGATAGGCCGTGAGCAACCGATGACGATGGCAATTGGGTCAAGAAAGCCAAATCATGACCGCAATGAGTTCCTTCAGCCACCCGCATCGCTCGAGCAAACCACTGTCTTCATCGGCCGGACCGTGGATTAGCGGCGGAATCGAGTTCAATTGGCCTCAGCACCACCGTCCCGCGACGTTCCTTCCGGTCAGCTTCGAGGTTGAAGCCAACGGCGATGGTTCCAAGACCATCTGGGGGCGACGCGACCCGAATCACGCGCTCGCGGCTGACCACCTTAAAGATTTGTGATCATGGAAACGTTTTGTTGGACCGTGACTAGGACGAAACCAATGGTTGGACTGTTTGTAACGAGTATGGAGATTATGCAATCCCTTGTTTGTATTTCGAGAGCAAAGGTTCTGGCGATGGTATTGTTTTGTGGGGGTCGCATCCCTTTCCGCAGAGACCGTGTGGCTCTCGTCGCTGGATCTCAAACAAATGACGACCGGCTGGGGCGCTGCCCAGGCCGACCGAGGAGTGGCCGGCCAGCCGTTGAGCATCGGCGGGAAGAAATTTGCCCGCGGCGTCGGCACCCACGCGGCGAGCAAACTGCGGGTGAATCTTGGAGGCAATGCCAGCCGTTTTGTTGCTCAAGTGGGAGTGGATGACAGCGCCGAAGGCCAGGGCAGTGTCGAGTTCATCGTGGTTGGGGATGGGCGGATGCTCTGGCAGAGCGGCCTTTTGACCGGTGGGAAGCCGGCAGTTCCGGTGGATATCGACATTGCGGGCGTTCAAACGCTGGGATTGCGGGTCACGGAGGGCGAGGATGGCGCCAGTCATGAGCCGCTGGCAAGTCAGGCAGTCAAGAGCGGCCTGCGCTTCGGGATTTGGATCGAGCCAGAGATGGTGAATCCCAAGAGCGAGCTGTTTGAGCGGCATCCGGAGTGGGTGATTCGGCAGCCGAAACGCGAACTGGAATTGCAGCGCAACCAGCTCGCACTGGATCTGACGCGCCCTGAGGTGCAGGAGTTTGAATGGAAGGTGATTCAGGACACCCTGGGTGTGCCGGACGTCAGTTACGGCAAGTGGGACTGCAATCGTTACCTCACGCAACCCGGCTCGTCCTGGCTCGGGCCTGAGCGTCAGTCGCATCTGTGGATCGATTATGTGCGCGCGCTCTACGCGCTCATGGATCGCACGGCGAAAGCCTACCCGAAGACGGAATTGATGCTGTGCTCCGGCGGCGGCGGACGCGTGGACTATGGCGCCCTGAGATATTTTCACGAGTTCTGGCCGAGTGACAACACGGACCCCGTGCGACGAGTGTCCATGCAGTGGGATTACTCCTGCTTTTTTCCGTGTATGACCCTCTCGAGCCATGTTACGCATTGGGGCAATCGGCCGATGCACTTTGCCTGTGCGGTGGCGATGAGCGCGCGCTTTGGCATGGACCTGGACCTGGCCAAATTGCCAGCTCAAGACAGGGCGATCTGCGCCGGAGCCATCAGTGCCTACAAGCGCATCCGGGAGGTCACGCATCTTGGCGAGTTGTATCGGCTGGAACGTCCGCATGAGGCGGTGCGCGGGGCGCTGAATTTCGTGGCAGCGAATCGGTCTCGGGCAGTTGTATTCGTCTTCCAGTTGAAGGATGGTCAGCCACTGCCGGTGCTGCCGCAAGGGCTTGATCCCCTCAAGGAATACGTGGTGCGCGAACTGAATCCCGCGCCGGGACGGGGCGCGCTCCCCCAGGAAGGGAAAACCTTTACGGGGAAGGAACTGATGCGTGATGGTGTGGTGCCTTCTTGCTCGAAGGCGATTGAGGCCTGCGTCGTCGAACTTGGATTCTAGCCCGAGTGCTCGCTCTGTGAGAATGAAACCACCACGCAGGCTGGGGTTTTTCCATGCATGCTTTGTTCGAGGACGCCGCCGAGCTTAACACGGTCCTGCCTTTCACCCGGAACGCAGTCGGGCCGATGGACACCACACCGATAGCCTGCACGCCCAAGAAATATTCTCGCAAGACCACGGCAGCGCATGAATTAGCCACCGCGCTCATCTTCACCTCGGGCATCATCCATTATGCGGACAAGCCCGAGTTCTTTAACACGCTGCCATCTGAGGCCGTGCGAATCCTGCAAGACGCACCCGCACGCTGGGATGAAACCCGGTGCCTGGTGGGAGAGCCCGGGCGGGTCGCTATTTTCGCGCGGCGTTCCGGGAACACTTGGTTCATCGCTGGCATCAACGGGACCGACACACCGTTGCCGATGATTCTCGACCTTTCCCTGTTCAATGGTTTTCGCAATCGGTTGGTTATTACAGAAGGAGCCGATGCCAGCATGCAAGTTTCCGCTGCCCCGCTGCCATTTTCGAACCAATGGAAGCATGATCTGCCACCTCGGGGCGGATTCATCCTCCGGGCCCAGAGAGTGTTTCCAACAGAACTCAGTGATGATGGTGACCGCTCCCAATTCCCCGACTAAGGCCTGGATGTCGGCTAAGGCCTGACAGAGTTCGAAGCTGAGGTTCTGGTCGAACAACAGCTTCATGCGGCGGTCAGGAGGCGACGCTCACGGTCGGCGGCATAGGCGAGGCAGGCGAGGATGTCGTCCTCGGTGAGTTCTGGGTAGTCGGCGATGATGGCTTGATGCAACTCGCCACATGAAAGCAACACCAGATGAGGATAACACCGGATCAGCACCGTAACGTCACTTCCGCGGAGTGCAGAGAATGGTCTCAAAACTGGCAATGGTTCGTCATCCGCATCGGACAGCCGCGATTTCAGCATCCACGGGATCATCGATATCCGCAGGCAGCGGGTAGGGACTGCGAGTGCAGCCCAGCAATGCCTTGCGC
>Ga0194053_10000191_pt1 | contig 47308 bp, 28 predicted proteins | sample SepL228m_MetaG_FD_161684 | JGI IMG/M metagenome (GOLD analysis project Ga0194053, IMG submission 161684) | Anoxic zone freshwater microbial communities from boreal shield lake in IISD Experimental Lakes Area, Ontario, Canada - Sep2016-L227-8m | ecosystem: Environmental > Aquatic > Freshwater >...
CCTTGGGGTGGCGCGACGAACGGCACACCGGACACGGCGGATGCGCCGGGCAGCGGTGGCGGTTGGACCTCGTTCTGGGGCGCATCACCAGGCGGCGCGGGCGGCGGCGTTATCCGGATCGAAGCCTCGGGCAGGGTGACAGTGAACGGGACCATGACGGCCAACGGCGGCAGCGCGAATGAAGCCGGCGGCGGCGCGGGCGGCGGCATCTATATCGCTTGCGATGTCTTCGCCGGCACCGGCGGGGTCGTTCGCGCGAATGGCGGTAACTGCGCGAATGGCGCTTCCAGAGACCATGGTGGCGGCGGGGGCGGCGGGCGCATTGCGGTTCTCTGCTCCGCCAACCAGGCCACCCAGCCGAAACCGCGTGTGATGCTCTCGGCGCTGCGCGGGACCGGTGGCGTATCGAACGGGGGCATCGGCTCGTTGCGTCTGGCGGACGCCTCGGTTCTCGATCCCACGTGGATTCCGCATAACGGGAATGTCTATATCCCGAATTGGACTGCCTGGAATATGGACTATCTTCTGGTGACCAACGGCTGCTTCAGCATTCCGGCGGCCACGAACCTGCAGATTTCGGTGACGAACGACGTCACCGTGTGGGGCTCCGGCGGCATCCTGGAGTTCGAGGGCGCGCGGCTGGATTGCGGCGGCAACCTCCTGTTGCAGAGCAACGCCGCGCTGATCGTGCGTAGCGCCAATACCAACGGGGTGTCGCCTGACTACGGCGCACTGGTGAACGTGGCGGGCAACATCTCCGTGGCGACGGGAACGTGGATCTACGCATACAGCGCCACGAACGGCGGGGCGCCGTTGTTCCGGGCGGGTTCGTTGACTGTGGCCTCTGGTGGCGGGTTCAACGCGGATGGGCGGGGCTATGCCGGCGGGACGCCGAGCGGCAACGGACAAGGGGGCTCGGGCGGCGGCAAGTATAACGCCGGCGGCTCAGGCGGCGGTGGGCACGGCGGACCCGGGGGCAACGGCAGCGGCGGACTTGGCGGCGGAACCTACGGCTCGTCCAACGCGCCGGTCACGCCGGGTAGCGGCGGCGCGGGCTGTGGTAACTGGGGCCAAGCACCAGGCGGCCCCGGTGGCGGCGTGATTAGGATCGAGGCGGGGTCCAGTGTTCTTGTGAATGGAATGCTTTCCGCCAATGGCAGTGGCGGTGGCGGTCAGGGCGCCGGCGGTGGCGCGGGCGGTTCGATCCAGGTGCGTTGCAGGACGTTTGCCGGTTCCAACGGAACACTACGCGCGAATGGCGGTGCCGCCGGCAGCGTCGACTCGGGCAACGGCGGCGGGGGGCGGATCGCCGTGTGGGTCGGCGTCACACCCACGACGGTGATTCCGCCGAGCAGTCCCAGTTATGTGCCCAGCCTGCCGAAGTTCACCGGCTCCATAACGGCGACCAATGGCACGGGCGGGGCTGCGGCGGGATCTCCCGGCACGGTGGTCTTGGGCGACGTGACGCCCGCCGGCACGGTGTTCTTCATCCGGTAGCGTCGAGGCGAGGAGATTAGAGGGAAGGATTAGATTGTTCCGTCACAAGAAGCGTCGCATTTTGTGACGGAACAAGGACTTTCATCCCGCAGGGATGCCGCACACGGCCGAAACCGTATTGTCTTAACCATGAAAACGACCACTCTTCAAACCACGGCGGGAACCCCGCTGATCCAGCTCTGGTTTGGCAATTTCTTCGAGCCATGGCTGTCCAACCGGACGCGCGTGGCAACGGCGTTGTCCGAGATTCTAGACTTGGGCTTCAATGCGATCAACCTCGACAGCAAGGCCTGGGCGGATTTCTTTGCCCGTTACCGCGGCGAACCGGCCAGCCCTTACGTGGGCATGCAGGAGTTCATGATGGCCGAGGCGCATCGGCGCGGGCTGGCCCACTCATTTCTGGCGCTCTACATGTCCGGCGACAATCTCTATCCGGCACTGCGCGACGCGCCGCCGGTGCGCGGCGAAGACGCCATTGGACCGGATGGCAAGTCGCTCAACACTTATAAATACTGGTCGGAGAAGGCGCAGGCGAGCATGCTGGAGCACGTCGCCGGGCTGATGCGGCTCTACGGCGAGGGGCATGTCCGGTTCGAGGGGGAGGGGCCGGTTCTGCCGATCCACACCATGTTCGACCCGATCGTCAAACCGAGTTTCGACGAGGAGGGACGCGGTCGCTATTTGAGCTGGCTGGAGAAGCGCTACGGTGGCGACATCGCCGCGCTCAACCGGCGCTATCAACTCGGTGGGAAACCTGTAGCCGCCGCTGACATGTCCGCCGTAGCCTTAGCGGAGGTGGATAAGCGGTGGTCTTCTCTGGAAGTCGCCAACAGCGCGAAGAGCCACTCCTTAACAGGCGCGGCTACGGAAGAAGGGCCGATTGCCTCTCGTGGTTTCGCGGAACTCGCTCCCGCCGACTACTGGCTCAGACCGGCGGAATTGGACGCCTGCACCTGCGCGTATCCGACTGCTGCGGATTTCCGAGACTGTACCCCGAGCCTGTGGCGCTGGCTCGACAACCAGACGTGGCTGGCGGAGGAGACGGAACGCTTCTTCGCCACCATGAAGGAGAAATACCGCGCCCTGGATCCACGGCTGTTCCTGATGCCCGTGCTGGCTCAGTGGGGGATGTTTTTCCCTCCGCCGGGCAATCGTTGGTGGGACACCGCCACGCGGGCCATCGATCCTTATCGGATCGCGCCGCATCTGGACTCGGCCCTCTTCATTGCCGCGCCGCTGAATCCGGAAAACGACCCCGACGCCTATGCGCTGGGGACCGAGCTCAACATCATGCGCAACTGCAATGCCGGACGTGCCTGGATTGCCGGGCTGTTCGTCGGCCGGCACACGCATGGCGACCTCTACCGCGTGGTTTCCCCGGCCGAGGCCATCGGCACAGCGGCCGTCCACGGCGCGGCCGGCCTGCATCTCTATGGCTATGGCGGCGCGGACGACGGCGGCGTCTTGCAGCATCTGGACGCCGGGTTCAAGGAGTCGCTGACCGCCGGCAACCGTTGGGCCGCGCGCGTCCTGCCCCGACTGGCCGGGCAGCAGCGTCTCAAGGAGGCGGCCATCCTCTTCCCGCGCGCCACCCAGCTTTTCGAGCCGATGCTGCTGGAAGAGGGACGGCAACACCGCCTGGATCTGCTCGGCTGGTACCGGCAACTCGCCGACCTCGGGTTCAATGTCGACATCCTGCATCCCGATCAGGTCAAGGCCGGCGCGGTGTCGGACTACCAACTGTTGGTGCTGCCGACGGACGCCTGCTACGAGTTCGCCCCTGATACGAAGTTGGAGCACGCGCTGGCCGCCTGGGTGCAGGCCGGCGGTGTCTGCCTACATGGCCCCGGCAACGCGCTGGCCAAAGCGGCACTCGGTATCGGCGAGGACATCGTCGAGTTCGACTGTATCGATGCTGGCGACCGGCTGCTCATCCCCGACGGCTGGGCCACGGTTGCCTATCCCGCAACGGAGCGAGTGGCCGGGTACCATCGCCGGGGCGGCACCGCCCTCGGTCAGACCCGGCTCGGGAAGGGCCGGGTGTTATCCATCGGCTTCCCGTACGGCTTCGCCTATGCGACCAAGCGTCCGCCGGTGCCGCACGGCTATCACCGTGAGGAAGCGGTCGGGGTGCAGTTGCTGCAGGATCAGCCCGTTGTCCGCGAACTGCGCGCCCTGCGTCCGGAGCGCTGGTGTGGCGGGCTTGGTGTCGAGAGCGGCTGGTTCGACCGCTCGGTGGTGATCGTCAACCATCGCAATGTGCCGATAAACCTGACAACTTTGCTCGCGGTGGCCGGTGAAGCGGATTGGCAGTATCGGGTCGGCGGCGAGGTCCTGATTCCCCATTCGGCAGTCGTCATTCGTCATTCTGAACGTAAATGAAAGGATCGTAAGTGAATATTGATTTCAACATGCAGCGATGGGATGCCGTAAAACAGAACTATGGCCGGTGGTGGGCCGGAGAATTGGATCGCCCGTTGATTCATGCCGCCCTCCATGGGCGTGCGCCGACACGGGCGAATCCCGATATCCCTTGGCACTACTTCAACAGCTTCTACGACTTCTCGGTGCCCGTCGAGAAGATCGTGGACTGGTACTTGTGTCACCTCGAAGGCACAGTCTTCCTTGGGGACAGTTTTCCGCATGTGATCCCCTATTTCGGACCTGGCGTGGTGGCCGCCTACATGGGGGCCGAGCTCATCAATAACAAGCAAGTCGGCACCACCTGGTTCCATCCGCGCAACGTGGTCCCGGCGGCGGATCTGCGGTTGTGCCTGCTGCCGAACGAGCCGTGGTGGAAGCGGACACTCGACCTCTACCGCGCCGCGCAGCAACGGTTCCAGGGCCTGGTACAATTGGATATGACCGATCTTGGCGGCAATCTGGACATTGCCGCCACCTTTCGTCCGAGTGAGCACTTGCTGCTGGACTTGTATGACTTCCCGGAGGAGGTGAACCGGTTGGCATGGGAAGGCCATGAGGCCTGGTGGCGCTGTTTCGATGAGATCAACCGGGAAGCCAACCTGAACCCCGGCTACACCGCCTGGTGCCCGATCTTTTCAGAACAGCCCTCCTACATGCTCCAGTGCGATTTCTGCTATATGATCGGGCCGGACATGTTCGAGAAGTTTGTCCTGCCTGAACTGGTCGCCAGTTGCCGGAAACTGACCAACCCATTCTATCATTTGGATGGTCCCAGCCAGTTGCCGCATCTTGACGCACTGCTGAGCATTCCCGAACTGAAAGGCATCCAGTGGGTGCCGGGAGCTGGGCAGCCGGACATCACGCACTGGCCGGAGGTCTACCGCAAGATCCGGGCCGCTGGCAAATTGATCCAGATCTACTCGTCGCAGTCCGAGCATGGGTGGGAGACCTTGGATGTTATCGCCGATCAACTGGGCAGCGCCAAGGGCATCATCATGATCGGCGACGGTGGCATCGAAGACACGGACAAGGTATCGCAATTGGTGGAGAAATATCATGATTAACTGGAAACCGAACTGGAACGAAACGAAGCAGCATTTCTGTGATTGGTGGGCACACCGCGGGTTGGTGCTGGCCGGCGGCGTCTTCCGCGCCGCGACGCCGCATGAAGCCGTGGCCGATCCCGGCGGACCCGCCACCAGCCCAGACGATCACGGTTACTACCACAAGACTCCCGACTGGCGTGCGTGGGTCAATCACTGGCACCTGTCCATGCACGACTACCTCGCCGACGCCCTGCCGCTGGCGCACACCGACATCGGGCCGGGTTCGCTGGCGCTGTTGCTCGGGTCCGAGCCGGGATTCTCGCCCCAGACAGTGTGGTTCGAGCCCACGATGAAGGACGATGAAGCGCCAGAGAAACGCCCGCCGTTGAAACTCGATCCGACGAACCACTGGCTGCGGATGCACACCGAGACGGCGCGCGCCAGCGCCGCTCTCGGCCGCGGCAAGTACGCAGTCGGCTGCCCGGACCTGGTCGAAAACATCGACATCATCGCCGCTTTGCGCGATCCGCAGGTGTTCCTGATGGACATGATCGAGCGGCCCGAATGGGTCGAAGAGAAGGTCTGGGAGATCAATCAGGTCTGGTTCGCAGCCTACTCCCGCATCTATGACCTCATTAAACTGGAGGACGGCAGCGCCTGCTGGGGCGCCTTCGCCCTGTGGGGACCTGGCAAAACCGCCAAGGTGCAGTGTGACGCCGCCGCCATGTTCTCGCCGGACATGTTCCAGCGCTTCGTGGTGCCGGCGCTGACCGAACAGTGCCAATGGCTGGACTATTCCATGTTCCACCTCGACGGTCACCAGTGCCTCTGCCACCTTGATCACCTGCTGGCCATCGAACCGCTGGACGCCATCGAGTGGACCCCGGATCCCAAGGTGCCCGGTGGCGGCAGTCCGGAGTGGTATCCGCTATACCGGCGCATCCTGGCCGCCGGCAAGTCCGTGCAGGCGATCGGGGTGAAGCTGGATGAAGTCGTTCCGTTGCTGGATGCCGTGGGCGGCAAGGGGATGTATATTTCGGTCAACAGCGGCGGCGACCGGGATGCGTTCGAGCGGGTCGCCGAACGGGCGGAGTCCTTCCGATGACGCACGAGGCGAAGAGAAACGTGCCGTATCCGGTGTCCCTCAACTGGAACAGTCCAAGCCACGATTCCTCAGGCTCCATGCCGCTCGGCAACGGCGACATCGGGCTTAACGTATGGGTCGAGCAGGACGGCGACCTGCTGTTCTACCTGAGCAAGACCGATGCCTGGGACGAGAACGCCCGGCTGCTCAAGCTCGGGCGTGTGAGGGTGACCCTTTCGCCCAATCCGTTTGTCATGGGCGCATCGTTCCGGCAGGAGCTCGACCTGGCCACAGGCTGCATCCGTATTCAATCTTCAATAGACAATTTTCAATTTTCAATATGTCTCTGGGTCGATGCCAACCGGCCGGTGGTGCGGGTTGAAATCGATGCGCAACAGCCGGTCTCCGCGCGGGTTTCGGCTGAGCTCTGGCGGAACGCCGAGCGCGAGCGGGAGTGGCATGAGGCGCATTATCCCGCCGGTCTGCGTTCCTATCAGGACCGTGAGCGCGTTTTCCCGGATACCGTGGTGCCCGACCCAAGCGATGTCGTGGTCTGGTGCCACCGCAACCACACCTCGTGCTGGAGCGCCACCCTTGAGCACCAGGACATGGCCGCCTGGATTCCGCAGGGCCATGACCCGCTGATGAACCGCACCTTTGGCGCTTTGCTGCGGGGCGAGGGGCTGGTCAAGGACGGGGCGTGCGGACTCCGCACGCCGGGGCCTCGGAACCGTATCGTGTTTGGCGTCCACCCCTTGACCGCGCAGGCGGGGACGCTGGAGGAGTGGGTGAGCCAGGTTCAGGCCCAGGCTGATCGCAACGATGAGGTTGCGACCGAGAGGGCGTTTGCCGACCACGGCGCCTGGTGGCATGCGTTCTGGGAGCGCAGTTGGATCCGCGTCTCCGGCACACCGGAGGCGGAAGTCGTCTCGCGCGGCTATGAACTGCAGCGGTTTATCAATGCCTGCGCGGGGCGCGGCGCATACCCGATCAAGTTCAACGGATCGATCTTCACGGTGGATGCGCGCGAGGGCGACAAAAACTTCGATGCAGACTACCGGCTCTGGGGCGGCGGGTATTGGTTCCAGAACAGCCGTCTTATTTACTGGTCGATGGTCATGAGCGGCGATTTCGATCTGATGGAGCCGTGGTTCCGCATGTATCTGGACGCCTTGCCCTTCGCCATGGCGCGGGCCAAGGCGTGTTTCGGCATTGAGGATGCCGCCCTGTTTCCGGAGACGATCACGTTCTGGGGCAGCTTCATGAACCAGGACTACGGTTACGAACGTGTCGGCTTGCCTCCCGGTCTAAGCGAGAACACGTATATCCGGCGTTACTGGCAGGGCATGATCGAATTGCTTGCCATCCTGCTCGATGTCTATGCCGTCACGGGCGACGAGAAGCTGTTGCGGGACAAACTGCTCGTGCTCGCCCCGCCGTTCCTGCGCTTCTATCGCGATTACTACCAGCGCCGCGACGATGACGGCAGGATCCTGTTCAAGCCCGCACAGGCGCTGGAGACCTGGCACGAGGCAGTCAACCCGCTCCCCGAAATTGCCGGGCTGCAGTGGGTGCTCGATGGGCTGTTGGCGTTGCCGGAACCCCTTGTCCCCGGGGATCTCCGGGAGGAGTGGCACCAATTTCGTGAAGCTCTGCCGCCGCTGCCATCGCGCACCTATATCTGGCAAAAACGCAAGGTGCTCATCCCCGCGTTGCAGTATGACATGAACCGCAACCACGAAAATGCGCAGTTGTATGCGGTATTTCCCTACCGCCTCTTCGGCGTCGGCAAGCCGGAGTTTGAGACTGGGCGGGACACCTTCCTCTGCCGGGATGTCAAAGACATCGGCGGCTGGGACCAGGATCCCATACAGGCGGCGCTGCTGGGGATGACCGGGGAGGCCGCACCCCGGGTGGCCAAGCTTTTCGGCACGCCTCACAAAGGTAGCCGGTTCCCGGCCTTCTGGGGGCCGAACTTCGATTGGGTGCCTGACCAGGATCATGGGAGTGTCGCCTGTATCACGCTACAGCGGATGCTCATGCATTGGGACCCGCCTGCGCCCGGAGGCTCCGGCGTGGCAGGTGACGGCAAAATTCGTTTGCTGCCGGCCTGGCCGCAGGAGTGGGATGTGGAGTTCAAGTTGCATGCACCGGGTCAAACCGTGGTGGAGGGATGCTACCGCCAGGGAAAACTGGAGACGCTCACCGTCACGCCGACGGCACGCCAGGACGATGTGAAGGTCTCCGCGGAAGGAGTTTCAACTTGAAATTCACCAACCCGGTCATCCCCGGCTTTCACCCGGATCCGAGCGTCTGCCGGGTCGGGGAGGACTTCTTCCTGGTGACCAGTTCGTTCGAATACTTCCCGGGCGTGCCGCTGTTCCACAGTCGCGACCTCGTCCACTGGCGGCAGATCGGCCATTGCCTGAATCGGGCCGCGCAACTCCAGCTCGACGAGGCGTGGTGTTCGGGCGGCATCTTTGCGCCAACCCTCCGGCATCATCGCGGCCGTTTCTATATGATCACCACCAACTTCTGTGCCCGCTGTCATACTCTGGTGCAGGCCGCCGACCCGGCGGGTGACTGGTCAGACCCTGTGTTGCTGCAGATTGGCGGCATTGATCCTTCCCTGTTCTTCGACGATGACGGCCGCTGTTATGTCTCCGCGACCGGGCAGGACGGTATCCTGCAGGCTGAACTCGATCCGGCCACCGGCAATCTCCTCGGCGAACCTCGCTCCATCTGGGCCGGCACCGGCGGTTGCTATCCCGAAGCCCCGCACACCTACAAGATCAACGGCCTGTATTACCTGATGATCTCCGAGGGCGGGACCGAGTATGGCCATATGGAAACCATCGCCCGCAGCGCCTCGGTATGGGGACCTTACGCGCCGTGTCCACACAACCCCATTCTCAGCAACCGCAGCACAAGTCTGGGACTGCGCTGCACCGGACACGCCGATCTGGTACAGGATGCCCGGGGAAACTGGTGGGCGGTATTCCTCGCGGTTCGCCCGGTGGGATATCCCCCCTGCCACCATCTCGGCCGGGAAACCTGTCTGGCGCCCGTCACCTGGGATGCCGACGGCTGGCCGATGATAGGCAACAAAGGCCGAGTGGATCTTGTCATGGAAGGTCCCTGTCTGCCACCGCATCCCTGGCCGCAGGCACCGACGACGGATGATTTTGACCTGCCGCAACTCGACCTGTGCTGGAATTTCTTGCGTAATCCGCAAACCCGGCACTGGTCGCTCACCGCCCGGCCCGGCTGCCTGCGATTGACCGGCGGCGCTGGGGGCTTGGACGGGACGGCGGCCCAAGCCTTTGTCGGGCGGCGGCTCGAACATTTCGACTGCGCGATCCGGACACGCGTTGAGTTCAATCCATGCCTGCCGGGGGAGGAGGCGGGCCTGACGCTGCTTATGAATGCGACGCATCATTACGAGATCGTAATTATGGCTGGAGGCGCCGGGTGCGCCCGGCGGGTGCAGGTCCGGCGGCGCATCGGTTCGCTGCGCGCGACCGTTGCCGAGACGGAGTTGCCGGCGGGCCCCGTCGTGCTGGGGCTCGACACCACGGCGGAACAGGCGACCTTCGGCTTAGGCACGCCGGACGGGAATTATCAGACTCTAGGCGGAGGCGAAACCCGCTATCTGGCGACGGAGGTGGCCGGTGGTTTTACCGGCGCTTACGTCGGCCTGTTCGCCACCGGGAACGGGCACGACAGCCTGACTCCCGCGGATTTCGACTGGTTCCAATATCAACCTCAAAGGGAAAACCCATGAACGATAGGATTGAAATTCATGTCTCGCTGGCAGGCGACGACGGCTGGTCGGGGAAATTGCCCGAGCCCAACACGGCGCACACCGATGGGCCACTGCGCACACTGGAGGCGGCGCAAGCGGCGGTGCGGCGGGTGAAGGCGGGGCTTTCGGCGCAGGCGGAAATTCGCGTCTGGGTGCACGGCGGCGTCTATGAACTGACCCAACCCTGGCTTTTTACGGCTCAGGACTCGGGATTTCCACGTGGCGGCAACGATCCCAGCCCGCTGCATGCCGGACGGCTGGCGCAATCCTGGCCGGTGGTGTGGGCGGCGTATGCAGATGAACAGCCGGTCATCAGCGGTGGCCGAGCGATGGCTGGCGGCTGGCGGACGGAGCGGGTCAACGGGCGTGAGGCCTGGGTCACCGATATTCCCGAGGTTGCGACAGGGCGCTGGAACTTTAGGCAGCTCTGGGTTAACGGTCAGCGGCGGCTCCGGCCGCGCCTGCCAAAGCAGGGCTTCCGGCAGGTGGCGCGGGCGTTGGACGCCGACTACAACAAGTTCTATCTCAACGCCGGCAGTCCGCGCTTTGGTTTCAAAGAAGGAGAATTGCGGGAGCACTGGCGCAACCTGCGTGACATTGAGCTGCAGTTCTTCGGCTGGTGGGTGGCGCCGCGGGTGGGCCTGGCTGCGGTGGACGAGGTGGCGCGGATCGCCTGGCTTGACCGCAACTCGATGTTGCGGCTGGCCTGGGGCGAAGGCGAAGGAGACGGCGTGGAGTACCGCGTCGAAAATGTGTTTGAAGCGTTGACCGACCCCGGTGAATGGTATCTCGACCGCCCGACCGGTCGGCTTTATTACCTGCCCTTTCCCGGCGAGGACAGGGCCACCGCCCAAGTGATGGCGCCGCGCCTGGAGGCGTGTCTTCGTCTCGATGGCGCCGCCAATCTTCGCTTCGAAGGGTTGACCTTTGCCCATACGGAATGGCAGGCGCCGGGGCATTTTGCCGACTCGACCCAGGCGTCCTGGGAAGTTCCCGGCGCGGTCATTCTGAACCGCACCGATAACTGCGCCTTCCTCAACTGCCGGGTGCTGCATACCAACAGTTACGGCGTGGAGATCAATCACGACGCCAGCGAAACCACGCTGGCCGGGTGTGAACTCCTCGACCTGGGCGCCGGTGGCGTCCGGATCTGGCACGGTTGCCGGCGCAATGTGGTCCGTGATTGCGAGATTGCGGATGGCGGTCATGTCTACCCGGCCGGGGTCGGCGTGCTGATCGGCAAATCCAGCGGCAACCGTATTGAGCATAACCATATTCATGACTTCTTCTATTCTGGCGTCTCCGTCGGTTGGACCTGGGGTTATGGCGAGAGTGACAGCTACGGAAACCTGGTCGAGTGGAATCACATTCACGACATCGGCAAAGGCGTGTTGTCCGACATGGGCGGCATCTACCTGCTCGGCCAGGCGCCCGGCACCCGGGTGCGCCATAATCACATCCACGACATCCGCTGCGCGCGCTACGGCGCGTGGTGTATTTACACCGACGAGGGCTCCAGCGACGTGCTCATCGAGGGCAACCTGTGCCATCATACCAACGGCAATGCCTTCAACCAGCATTACGGTCGCCACAACGAAGTGCGGAACAACATCTTTGCTTACGGCGATGATGCCGTCATTTCTTATGGCAAACCTGAGCCCCATCTGGGGCTGATCTTTGAGTCGAACATCTTTCTCAGCCGCGCCAATCCGATCCTGCGCGGCGTCGGGACGGAAAGCTGGACGCCCCGTCAGACTGCATTCCGACGCAACCTCTACTGGTGCGAGCAGGGGCCGGTGACCTTTCACCGGGGTGGCGCGGGTCAGTATGCCTCACAGACATTTCCCAATGGCTTCCGCGCCGAGGCCGCGAACTTCGCCGCGCTCGGCGAAGTGCCCGCGATCAACGCCCCGCCCCGTGACGACGACTGGCAACGGGCACGGACACTAACCCGGTTCGTCACCCAAACGGGTATGGCCGAGGCCCCGTCCGGCGCCGGTGAGCTGCGTTTCCTGCGCGAGGGCGATACACTGCACATCCGCGGTCTGTTCGCGAGGCCTCGCCTGCACGAGCGAGTCAGTGGCGTGCTCTGGGCACGCGAGCATGTCGAATTTTTCCTGAAGCCGTTTGCCGACCCTCGGGGCATGGTCCAACTCGGTCTGGCCTCGGATGGCGAGTTCGCGGTGGTCTGGCACGATTGCGAGCCCCCGGCCGAATTTGACGCCCAGGCCAAAGTCGTCGAGACGGGGGACGGCTGGCAGGCAATGCTGCGATTGCCGCTAACTGCCATCGCCACCGCTGTCGGTGGGACCGGGGCGCCAACGTGGACGTTCTGCGCCGGTTTTTCCACCCTCCCGGCAGTGGGCGACTGGACAAGCTGGCAGTCGCAGGGACACGATCCGGACGGCCTGACCGCCGACCCGCTCTTCGTTGATCCCGCACTAAGCGATTTCCGCTTGCGCCCCGACTCCCCGGCCTTGAAGCTTGGGTTTGTGCCGTTAGATCTGACCGCGGTGGGTTGTCGTGAATCCGGACAAGGAGAAGAGTGATGCAGTGTGACATATACATCAGTCCGACAGGCAACGATGGCTGGTCGGGGAAATTACCGGAACCCAACACGGCGCACACCGATGGGCCGCTGCGCACACTGGAGGCGGCACGCGATGCGCTGCGGCTGCACCAACCGGGCGGGGGTACGGTCTGGCTGCGTGGCGGCGACTATGAGCGCGCAGCGTCGTTTGAACTGACCGCCGAGGATTCCGGCACGGTCGGGGCGCCGATAATCTATCGCGCCGTCGAGGGCGAAACGGTTCGTTTGCTTGGCGGACGCCGGCTGGAACCGGGTGCGTTCGCTCCGGTGACTGAGCCAAAGATTGTGGCGCGTTTGACGGCGTCAGCGCGCGGACATGTTGTCCAGTGTGACCTGCGCGCCCAGGGCATTGAGGATTTCGGCACGTTCGCCTCGCGTGGCTTTCAGCGGCCGACTTCCCCGGCTCATCTGGAGTTGTTCTTCAACGACAAGCCGATGACCGTCGCCCAGTGGCCTAAGGCCGGCCAGTTCGCCACCATCGCCGGGTTCACCAAACCGATGGCCAACGAGTGGGGTGCGGAAGTGGGCGATCTGACCGGCGGGTTCACCTATGAGGGTGACCGGCCGGCGCGCTGGGCGCCGTGCGATGACCTATGGGTCCATGGCTACTGGGCCTACGACTGGGCCAACTCCTATGAACGAGTCCTTCGCCTGGATCCGCTGGCGAGGGTGGTAGAGACAGCTCCACCGCACGGCAATTACTCATTCACCAAGGGGCAACGGTTCTATTTTCTCAACGTGCTCGAGGAACTCGACGGGCCCGGCGAGTACTACGTGGACCGGGAGCGCGGTCGGCTCTACTTCTGGCCTCCCAACTCCGCCGAAGCGGCTACGAAGGGCAGGCCGGCGTCGTTGGAGGGGGCGGATATCCTGGTTTCGGAATTGAGCGGGCCACTCCTGAAACTCAACGACGTCAGCCACGTGACGTTCCGCGGACTAACGATCGAGGGCGGGCGCGGCGACGGGGTTCACATTGACGGCGGCGAAGGCGACGCGATTGCCGACTGCGTGATCCGCAATCTGGGCAACGGAGCGGTTGTCATCCGGGGCGGGACTCGGCATGCGGTCTCGGGCTGCGACATCTACGGGACCGGCGACGGCGGCATCTGCCTCACGGGCGGCGAGCGGGCGACCCTGGCGGCCTGTGAGCATGCGGTCCTTGATAATCACATCCATCATTATGCCCGCTGGACCCGGACGTATGTGCCGGGGGTGAGCGCGACCGGCGTCGGCATGCGCATCGCCCGCAACCGGATCCATGACGCGCCACACATCGCGATTCTGTTCTGGGGCAACGATTTTCTGATTGAGCACAACGAGATCCATCACGTCTGCCTGGAGACCGGTGATGCCGGCGCGATCTACACCGGGCGCGACTACACGTTTCGCGGCAACGTGATCCGGCGGAACTTCATCCATCATCTCGGCGGAGTGGGCTATGGCAGCATGGGCATCTATATGGACGACTGTGTCAGCGGCACCACGATTGTTGAGAACACGATCTGGGAATGTCAGCATGGAATCTTTCTCGGCGGCGGCCGGGATTTCCGGGTTGAGCACAACATTCTGGTGAACTGCCGACTGCCGATCCATGCCGACGCCCGGGGGATTGATCCCAATCCCGTCTGGCAGAACATGGTCAACAACACCATGCGCGAGCGGTACGAGGCAATGAGGCCTCACGAGCCACCCTATAGCACGCGTTACCCCGAGATCGCGGACATCGCCCCGTGCCTGGCGGCGGGCAAAGGCGTGCCGCCGGAGAACAACCGGGTCGAGCGCAACCTGGTCGTGCAGCAGGTCGGCAGTTTTCACATCATGACTGACGGTGCGCGGTTTGACCGGAATCTCTACTGGTGCGCGACCGGGCCGGTCCGGTTCGAAAAGAAGGCCGGCCGTGTCTACGGTTCACAGGCGTTCACCGCGGGATTCAAGGCGGAGGCGACGCGCTTCGCGCCGCTGAGCGAGGCGGTCACGATCCATAGGTTTGTTTCGCAATTCGGCGATGCGGAAGCACCGGCCGGAACCGGCGCGATCCAGTTGACGCGAGAGGGTGATACTTTGCATGTCTGCGGCGAGTTCCGCCGACCGCGGCTCTTCGACCCGGGGCGGGGCGATCTCTGGCTGCGTGAGCATGTGGAGTTGTTTCTCAAACCATTTGCCGACCGGCCCGGCATGGTTCAGCTTGGGCTGTCCGCAGATGGCGAGACGGCGGTGGTCTGGCACGACTGTCCGGCCCCGGCGGAGTTCGGTTGGCAGGCCGAGGCGGTTGAAACCACCGATGGTTGGCAGGCGACATTACAGATTCCGCTGGGAATCATCGCCATCGTTTCAGGTGGCAAGAGCCTCCCATCATGGAGTTACTTGGCCGGCTTTACTACCGCGAATGAAGTCGATGACTGGAAAAGTTGGCAGGCCGCAGGACATGATCTCCACGGCCTTGTCGCGGACCCGCTGTTTGTTGCCCCGGGAAATGGCAATTTCGATCTGCGCCCTGGATCGCCAGCCCTGAAGTTTGGGTTTGTATCAACCCCTGTGGATAGCGGTTCGGATGAGGGAAAAATATGATGACAAACGACCATGGTGCGTTGACCTTGTCGGCGTGTATTTCCAGCCACCTGCGGCTTGAGTGCTGCCGCGGAGGAGTCTGGCAGGTGATGCCGCTCAGGCCGGAAGGCGGTCGCTGGACCGTCGCGAATGAGGGTGTGCACGGCAGCCTTGAGCTTACGGCCGTCGGCGAAGGGGCTTGGCAGTATCACCTCACCCTGGACGCGACGGAGTTGACCCGGTTGCGTCTGACGCTGGAACTTCCCGGAATTGACGGCGCATTTCACATCATACCCGGCGTGTTGTTTGGCGACAACAACCTTGAGCACGCCGGGCCGGGGCATTTCCCGAACCTGACGGCGGCGCGGGCGGAGACGCCCTCCTGCTCGCCGTATTGGGAAATGCGCGCCGACCGGGCCGCGCTGCCGCTATCGCTGCTTTGTTTTGATGGGGGCGTGGCGGCCGTGTCGATCGAGCCCTACACGGATCAACCCGGCGTACCGGCGGGGTTCATCCGCAATGGCGTCTTCGCCCGGGTGGCGCATGCGGGATTGCCGCATGCGGTCGGCGTGACCTTCGGCTACCGCAATGATCCGCTCACGTTCAGCAATAAGGACACGTGGTTTCCCTCCACGGAGCATCGGTTGGCACGCGGCGCGGTGCAGGGGCGCATTTATCTGAGGCGCGCCAGTGATCGGCGGGCCGCGCACGACATCATGCGTGCGGAATATGCCCGCTTTCGCGAATGCCCGCAGTCGAGCCTTGGCGCCCCCGAGGCGGTGAGGGCCATCGTCGCGGCGTTCATGGAAGTCAACTGGTCGGAGGCGCGTCAAGACTTTACCGACCAGGCCACCCCCTCGCCGGGTGTGCTGCCGCTGGCCGCCTGGCGGGGGCTGCCGGAGATCGGCTGGACGGGCGGGGGGCCGGTGGGCTTCCCGATCATGAGGGCCGGCTTGGAACTTGGGATTGACGAAGCCTTCGCCAAGGGGCGCGGGAAACTGGATCGGATCGCGAAGAGTTTCAACCCGGCCTCGGGACTGCTGTGGGATATCTACCATCCCGAAAGCGGGATCGGGCCCGGCGTGGATGGGTGGTGGGCGGGGTATCTGGTGAAAGACTGCCATTGCGCCTACACCAATGGCAGTGCGGTTTCGTACCTGCTCCAGGGGTACGCTTATCTTCATGAGCGCATTGGGACGGCCCCCGAGCCATGGTTGGTGACGGGCTGTCGCGTGCTTGACACGATGCTCGCCCTGCAGGAGCCTTCCGGCAGTTTCGGTTACAGCTACCGGACCGACCGCCCGGAGCGGGTCGAGGGGCGCGGTTATGCGGGCGTCTGGTTTGTCGGGGCGCTGGTGCGTGCCTTCCAGTTCACCCGCAAACCGGTGTATCTGGCCGCGGCGGAAAAGGCCTTTGGCTGCTATCATACGTTCGTGCGCGATTTGTGCTGCTGGGGCACCCCGGTGGACACCGCCTGGGCGCCGGACGAGGAAGGGGTGCTTGGTTTCATACGCGCCGCCGCGCTGTTGCACCGGGTTACCGGCAAGGACGAATACCTGAAGGCGCTTGGCGAGGGAGCGGAGTACGAGTATCTGTGGCGCTACGGGTTCCGTGCCCGTCCGCAGGCGCCGCCGCTGAAAGGCTCGGGGTGGAACTCCTGTGGCGGGTCGGGCACCAGCGTCTCGAACGCGCATGTGCACCCCATGGCACAGATTGTCGCGGCGGAATTGCGCTATCTGGCGGAACAAACCGGCGACGCTTATCACCGGGCGCGGATGGAAGACGGGTTGCAGTGGGCGTTGAACACGCTGGCGCTCTACCCGGATGTCACGGGTTACGGTCGCCTGGGCGTGATGAGCGAGCGGTTTTGTCCGAGCGACGGACTGTTGGAGGAGCACTACCCCGACGGGACGCCTGCCAGCACTTGGTTTACCTACCATGGGTGGGGCGCGGCCGCCGCCCTCGAGGGATTGATGGAGAAGTAATTTCAATGAAGGCTATGCAATTAAAAGCTTAAGTACGATAATGTGAAAGGAAATCTATGACGACAGAAAACTATCAGCGATGGACACTCTTGTATGGCACCTACCGAGGTGTCGAACGAACGGCCACCACCGAACTGCAGCGCGGCGTGCAGTTCTATCTGCCTTACGTGTTGACCACTCAATCGGCGAACGGTGCGGACCTCGCCTCGATGCAGCATCTGTTACTGGTCGGTACGGCCGATAGCAATCCGGCCGTGGCGCAACTGCTGCAGCACATCGCCTGCGCTGCACCGCAGCAAGCCGGAAGCTTCCTGCTGCATGTCGGCCCCAGCCCCTGGTCCAAAGGGGCACGCGTCATGGCTGTCGTTGGGGCGGACGCCACCGGCGCCTTGCACGGCGTTGCCGAGTTGCTCGCACATATCTCCCTGGGTGGCCTTCCACACGACATAGCGACGTATCTCCGTCTGAGGATCGACGGACTGCCGGACATGACCGAGACCTTTGTCCCGGCCATCGCCCAGCGCGGCCTGTGGACCTGGGGCTATGTCATTTACGACTACCGCCGTTATCTGGACCATATGGCCCGCCTCAAACTGAACACTCTGACCATGTGGAACGACTGCGTGCCGGTCAATATGGCTGAGATTCTTGAGTACGCCCATGATCGCGGCATCGCGGTGCATGCCGGTTTTCATTGGGGTTGGGGAATGCCGGACCTGGATATCGCCAAAGCCGAAGATCGCAACAAGATCCGTGAAAGCGTGCTGCGCACCTGGCGTGAACAGTATGCCGCGCTGCCGATCGACGGGCTCTATTTCCAGACCATCACCGAACACACGACCACCGAAATTGCCGGCCGCTCGGTGGCCGCCTGGTGCTGCGAACTGATCAATCCCATCGCCCGTGATCTCTGGCAACTGCGGCCGGATCTCTCCATTCAATTCGGCCTGCATGCCACCTCGATCAAGGAACATTTCACCGATCTGGATGCGTTGGATCCGCGCCTGACGATCACCTGGGAGGATGCCGGGGCGTTACCATTCTCCGACATCCCGCGGCCCGACAACTGGGGGCATGGCATTCCCCAGGATTTCGAGGCGACACTGGACTACGCCAAGCGACTGGCCAAATGGCGTCCAGAAAAGCCTTTTGCCATGGTGCCCAAGGGCTGGATGCTGCTGCGCTGGGGTGTCGAGTTTGAGCACCACGGTCCGTACATTTGCGGCGAGCGCCATCCTGATTTCATCCGGACGCGTCTCACGGCACGGCAGGGTGAATGGAATTGGCAAAACCAGCTTTGGTACCAGTATTACCCGTTGGCCGCGCGCTTTTATCGTGAACTACTCACCAGCAGTCCGCGTGGCGTACTGGCCACTGGATTGGTGGAAGACGGAATGTTTGAAGAGGCGATCCAACCCAGTGTGGCACTCTTTGCCGAGACACTATGGAATCCCTCTCAGACGGATACAGCCATTCTATCCAGAGCCCTGCGGCCCTACTCACTGGGAGAATAGTGTGAATACAGAACAAAGATCGGCGTTATTGACGACCTATCGTGACGGCCTGCTCAACGATACGGTACCGTTCTGGTTTCCCCGGTCGGTGGACCGTGAGCATGGCGGATTCCTGCATTGCCTCGACCACGACGGCAGCCTGGTCGACACCGATAAATCGGTCTGGGTCCAGGGGCGGATGAGTTGGATGCTCCTGTCGATGGTCAACGGCTTCGAGCGCCGCCTGGAGTGGCTGGAATGGGCGCGGGGCGGTCTGGAGTTCATTGACCGCCACTGCTTCGACACGGATGGGCGGATGTTTTTCCACGTCACCCGCGAGGGGCAGCCGATCCGCAAACGGCGCTACGCCTACAGCGAATCCTTCGCGGCGATCGCCCATGCGGCCTATGCCCGCGCCACCGGTAGCGACCGTTCGGCCGCCCGGGCGCGGGAGTTGTTCGACCAGTTCACCCGCTGGAATTTCACGCCGGGGCTGATGCCGCCGAAATTCACCGACACCCGCCCGATGATCGGCATGGGGCCGCGCATGATCACCATCGTCACCGCCCAGGAGTTGAGGGCCAACCTCGGCGAGGATCCGGTGCTGACCGGCTGGATCGACCGCTGCATCGACGAGATCCGTCGCTGGTTCGTCAAGCCGGACCTCCGCTGCGTCATGGAGTCGGTCGGACCGGACGGGGAGATCATCGACCATTTCGACGGGCGCACGCTCAACCCCGGCCATGCCATCGAGGGGGCCTGGTTCATCATGCAGGAAGGGCGGTATCGCAACGATGCCAGCCTCATTCGCTTGGGTTGCGACATGCTCGACTGGATGTGGGAGCGGGGCTGGGACCCCGAATACGGCGGTATCTTCTATTTCCGCGATGTCTATGGCAAACCCGTGCAGGAATACTGGCACGACATGAAATTCTGGTGGCCACATGACGAGGCCATCATCGCCACCCTGATGGCGTGGTTGCTGACGGGCGAGGAGAAGTATGAGCGGATGCACCGGCAGGTGCATGACTGGAGTCACAAGCACTTCGCCGATCCCGAGCATGGCGAGTGGTATGGCTACCTGCACCGCGATGGCCGCGTCTCCACGTCGCTCAAGGGCAACCTCTGGAAGAGCTTTTTCCATCACCCGCGCATGCAGTGGACCTGCTGGCAGTTGATGGAAGATGATTTGAAAACACCGACCAAACGAGCAAAACCATGATCAAAACAACCACTGACCTGATGCAAACGCTCCGGCTGGAATGCCATGTCGGCGGGGAGTGGATGGCGGTGCCGCTGCAGGGAGGCGACGGCAACTGGAGCGGGCAACTGGAGCAGATTCCCGGCGCGCTGGAATGGCGGCGCGAGCCGCGGATCTTCCGCATCGGCCTGACGCTGGCGCCGGAAGGCGAGGGGGTGTGGGGCTACGCGCTGGAGGTCGAGGCCCCGGTGCCGACCCGCGTGCGCCTGACGCTGGAGCGCCCCGGCATTGCCAATCCGTTCCATATCGTTCCCGGCGTGATCTTCGGCGACAACAACCTCGAACACGCCGGCCCGGGACATTATCCGAACCTGACGAACCTGCATTCGGATAATCTCTCCTGTTCGCCGTATTGGGAGCTGCGGGCCGACCGGGCGTCGCTGCCGCTGGCGATCCTCTGCTACGACGGCGGGGTGGCGGCGGTGTCGATCGAACCCTACACCGAGCAGCCCGGCGTGCCCGACGGCTTCATCCGCAACGGCGTCTTCGCGCAGCTTGCCCACGGCGATAAAACCGATGCGGTCGGGGTGACCTTCGGCTACCGGAACGAGCCGCGTACATTTTCCAATAAGGACACCTGGTTCGACGCCACCGAGCACCGGCTCTGCCGCGGCACGGTGCGGGGCCGTATTCACCTGGTGCCCGCCGGGAACCGATTGGCCGTCCACCGGACCATGCGCGCCGAATACGCCCGGTTTCGGGAGTGTCCCACGCCGAAGATCGGGGTGGCGGAAGCGACGCGGGCGTTGACTACGGCCCTCATTGAAACGAACTGGTCAGAGCGGGACCGGGAATTCACCAACCAGAGCACGCGGGCGCCCGGCGTTGTGCCGTTGCAGCCCTGGCGTTCGTTGTCCGAGATCGGCTGGACCGGCGGCGGGCCGATCGGGTTCCCCGTGCTTAAAGCCGGTGTCGAGTTGGGCATTCCCGACGCGGTGGCCAAGGGGCGCTCGACGCTGGACCGTGTGGCCGGTTGTTTCAATGAGGCCTCGGGATTGCTGTGGGATGTCTACAATCCTCACAACGGCATCGGTCCCGGGGTGGACTGGTGGTGGACCGGATATCTCGTCAAGGGCTGCCATTGCGCCTACACCAACGGCAGCGCGGTGGCCTACTTGTTGCAGGCTTACGCCTGGTTGCGCGAGAAGACTGGTGAGGCGCCAGAGGCGTGGCGCACGACCGCCTGCCGGGTGCTCGACACGATGTGCAAGCTCCAGGAGCCCTCGGGGAACTTCGGTTACACCTACCGGACCGACCGGCCGGAGATCCTCGACCCGCGCGGCTACGCCGGGGTCTGGTTCGTGCCGGCGCTGGCGCAGGCGTTTGAGCTGACCGGCAACAAAGACTATCTAGCCGCGGCGGAAAAGGCGTTTGCCTACTATCGCGGATTCGTGCGCGACCTCTGCTGCTGGGGCACGCCTATGGACACCAAGTGGGCGCCGGATGAAGAGGGCGTGCTCGGGTTCATCCGGGCGGCGGCGTTGCTGCACCGGATCACCGGACGCGAGGACTATCTCGTGGCGCTGGGCGAGGGGGCGGAATACGAGTATCTCTGGCGCTACGGGTTCCGTGCGCGTCCCGAGGCGCCGCCGCTGAAAGGCTCGGGGTGGAACTCCTGCGGTTCCTCCGGCACCAGTGTCTCCAATGCGCATCTTCACCCGATGTCGCTGATTGTGGCCGGGGAGTTCGCTTACCTCGCGGAGAAAACCGGCGACACCTATCACCGCGACCGCTTGGCGGACGTGGTGCAGTGGGCGCTTAATTCCATCGAGCTCTATCCGGAGGTGATGGGCTACGGGCGTCTCGGGGTGATGAGCGAGCGCTACTGCCCGTCGGATGGCCTGCTGGAGGAACACTACCCCGACGGCACGCCGGCCAGCACCTGGTTCACCTACAACGGCTGGGGCGCCGCCGCGGCACTCGAGGGCTTGCTGGGGGAGGGGAGTCGCTGATGGGTAATACGGGCATGATGCAGCGTTGTTGGGAGCACGACTATTGTGAGCCGTGCTTCTATATGATTACCATCGTGACCGAGCCGAGGCGCGACTGTCTTGGTGCGCTGCATGTCCAGACCGGCGGCCAGGCAACCGTTACGCTTTCAGCCATTGGGGAGACTGTGCACGACGTCTGGCGGCGGGCTTCGGCCATCTATCCCGGAGTTGAGGCGTGCGAGTGCGTGGTGATGCCCGACCACTTTCATGGCATTCTCTGGATCAAGGAGCGGATGGCGCGGCCGATGGGGCACATTGTGAAGGCGTTCAAGAGAGTGAGCACCGATGAATGCAGGAGCAAGGGGCTGCTTCTGCAACCGAACCCCAGTCCGGTTCCGGCGTCAGCCCCTGCCGCCGGACTCTGGCAACCCGGCTTCCAAGACAGCATTCTCCTGCGCCGCGGCCAACTCAAGGCCATGGCCGCCTACATTGCCGACAACCCCCGGCGCCTGGCCGCCAAACGGGCGAACCCGGCCCTTTTCACCGTTGCTGCCAACCTGGAGATCGCCCCCGGCAAAACCTGCGCGGCCATCGGCAACCGCTTTCTCCTGCAGCACCCGATGAAGCAGCAAGTTCAAGTCTCACGGCGTATCTCGCCGGAGGCGTTGACGGCCCAGCAGGAGGAACTGCTCTACGCCGCCGAGCACGGTGCCGTGTTGGTTTCCCCCTGCATCAGCCCCGGCGAGAAGGCCATTGCCCGGGCGGCGCTTGACGCCAGACGCCCCCTCATCGTGATGCTCGCGAACGGGTTCGCGCCTCATTACAAGCCGCCGGGCCGCTATTTCGATGCTTGCGCCGCCGGTCGCCTGCTGATGCTCGCCCCTTTTTCCTATCAGCGGCAGCGCCAGGCCATCACCCGCGAACAATGCCTCGAGCTGAACGCTTGGGCACGAGATATTGCGGAGGCGCCATGACCATAACCACATCGGCCATTTACCTCGGCACGGTGTTGCTGGAAGCCAACCGCTGGGCCAAGGATCGCACGCCGACCTATCGCGTGAGCGAGTGGTTGGAACGGATCGCCGCCGCGGGGTTCGACAGGATCGAGTTGTGGGAGAATCACGCAACGCTGGCCGACTCCGCGGAGCGGTCGGCCCTGCGGGGTTCGCCGGTGCCTGTGGCGGTTTTCAACAGCTATGTGACCTTGGACGTGGGCGGGGAATCCGCCCGACGACAGATTGCCGGGCTTGTCCGCGAACTGAAGGCCAAGGTCGTCAAATTTAACGTCAGCCCTTCTGCCGAAACGTTGGACAGCGAGTTGCGCACAGCCCGCGAGTGGGCGGCGCTCATGCCGGGAGTGGATTTGCTTTGTGAGTGCCATCCGGGCACGGCGTTGGAGGATCCCGTGGTGGCGGCCCGGGCGCTGGCTGAGTACCCGGAGATCGGCGTGATTGTGCATCCGTTCAGTTGTCCCGACTTGGCGGCCTGGTTTAACCACCTCAGTGCGCGCATCCGCCACGCCCATGTGCAGGTGGTGGATGCCGAGTGGCGGAGGTGGCGCTTGCGCGACCGGCCCGCTCTCGTTCGCGAACGCTTGGCGATCCTGCGCGGGGCTGGCTATACTGGGTCGTTCACGATTGAATTCACCGCCGGGGTCGGCGTGGCGCCGGAGGACCGCGAGGCGCTGTTCGCGGCGGGTTGCGACGATCTGGCATTTTTGCAGGAAGAGCTTTCTTATTGATGGTCTCATAATAGTCCTGACATGGACGGAAAGATCCACGCCTTACCAGGCGCGGCCACGTAGCTGCCGCTGATAAGCGGTGGCCGGTCCATGGTCCAGCCAATTTCGAGACCATTAATAAGCTAGGAGACAAATCGATGAAACTGATCCATGTAGCAAGTGGCCAAGCTGACGGCCGGGTCTGGACGGAACCATTCCGCCGCGAACTGGCGAAACTGGGTGACTTTGAAATCGTGGAAAACGGCGCCGACCTGGACGAGGCGGCGCTGCTCGCCAAACTACGCACGGCTGATGTGCTCTTGGGGGCGTGGGGCAGCCTGCGCCTGCCCGACGCGCTGGCCTCCGATTCTGGAAATGTCCGCTTGCTCTGCTGTGTGACCGGCGGGGTGAGGGGATTCGTGACGCCGGCCCACATCGACGCCGGATTGCCGGTGACGAACTGGGGCGACACCTCGGCCAATCCCATCGCCGAGGGGGCCATGTGCCTGTTGCTGGCCGTGCTCAAGGGGCTTCCCGCCAATATCGTCTCGGTCCGTACCGGGGGTGGTGTGGACACGCCCCTGCGCAGCGGCGGTACCCTGCGGGGGCTGAACCTCGGCATCTACGGCTTCGGGGTCATCGGAAGGCGCTTCGCGGAACTGGTTCGGCCGTTCGGTTGCGTGCTGCGGGTGTTCGATCCGTTCGTTACCGAGTTCCCGGACTACGTGACCCCGGTGCCCACCCTCGATGCCTTGTTCCGTCAGTCCGAAGCGGTCTCGATCCATGCCGGGTTGACGGCGGCCACGCGCGGCACGGTGACCGCCGAATTGCTGGCGCTGCTGCCGCGGCACGGCATCCTGATCAACACCGCGCGCGGCGACATCGTCGACCAGGACGCGCTTTTCCGGGAACTGGCCAGCGGGCGACTGCGCGCAGGTCTGGATGTGCTGGCCGAGCCCGAGCGGCTGCCTGCCGACCACCCCGCCCGGCAATGGCAGAACCTGATCTGGACCTGCCACGACATCGAACGGGACTGGCCCACGGACGGCGAGCCGCCCAAAAAACTCCACGCCATGCACGAGATCTGCCTGGATAACCTGCGGCGATTCCGCGACGGCCAGCCGTTGCGCTTCACTATGGACCGTCGGCGGTTCGAGTTAAGCACGTGAGTTGGGGCAGCGGGCGATCCGAATGAGATCGAACGGCTTGTGGAATGGGGCAAGGTATTCATCAAGCGAAGGCCAATGTAAGGTAAATATTCGCTTGTGGGGTACTGGTTCAAATAGTATATTTCATGTATATAGGATTGAGTGGATATAGTTTGGATAATCATATGAAGTCATTGATACAATTTGGAAAACGTCGTTTTTCTTGTTTGTCGCCCACGCTCGTTCGTCTTGAGTATGCGCCGGATGGCGTATTCGAGGATCGCCGCAGCATGGTGGCTTACGCACAGCAGAAACCCATCGCCTTCAAGTCTGTCACTCGTGACGGCGCCTGGGAGGTGCTCGATACCGGATTCATGCAGCTCCGCACAACGGACAACAGCCAGCCGGCCAACCGGCTGAACCTCGAGATCCGCTGGAGCGACGGCAAGCTCCTGCAGTTCTGGCGGCCGGGCGACCGCGACTACCAGAACCTTGGCGGTACCGTCCGATCCCTCGACCGCTACGGCGGCGAGGCCTGCGTGCTTGATGGCGTTCACCCGGCTACGATGGAAGCCCCCGACGCCAGTGGCACCAATTGGCCGGCCTGGACCCAGTGCGAGGTGGATCCGCTCTACGACAAGCTTCACCCCAACGCTCCGGCAAATTTCAACCGCGGCCATTGGTTGTTGGAGGCGAAGCGGGAACGGAACGACGGTCGTTACCTGGAACGCACCTTCAACTGGTACAAGGACGCCCGGAAATTCTGTCCCGGCGTGCTCTCCGCCAGCGGTTACTATTTCCTGAACGATTCCGAAAGTGCGGTTATGGATGACGACGATTTCCCCGTCGAGCGCAACCGGCCCGGCTGCCAGGACTGGTATTTCTTCGCCTATGCCAGGGACTACAAGCAGGTGCTAACGGACTTTCGCCTGCTGAGCGGCCCCGCGCCGATGTTGCCGCACAAGAATCTGGGCATCATCTTTTCCCGCTGGCCGGCGTTCACGGAAAAGGAGGTCGAGACCATGGCGGCCGACTTTGCCGCCAACGGCTATCCGCTCTCCACCCTGGTCATGGACATGGAATGGCACAAGGAAGGGTGGGGGCATTGGGAATTCAATCCCGAACTGATCCCTGATCCCAAGCGTTTTTTCGCCCTGTGCCGCAAACACGGGCTGGACGTCACTTTTAATGACCATCCACTGGACGTGCGCGATGACGATTGTCATTACGCGGACTATGTAAAGCAGGCTGGGCCTGACGTTGAGATCCGCGAGCGTGAGTACAATGGCAAAACGCTCAAGATGGCGAAGGTGGATATCTGCAACAAACAACAGAACCAGGCTTTTCGCAAAGTTTGTCACACGCACATCCTGGATCTGGGGTTGGACTACTGGTGGAATGACGGCTCACGCGGCCAAATGAGCGAGACCGCCGGGCAGTTGGTCTGCAACAAGACCTTCTTCGAGGAATCCGAGCGTGACGGACGGCGCGGGATGCTCCTGGCGCGCTACGGCGGCCTGGGCTCGCACCGTTATGGCGGGTTTTTCACAGGCGATGCCACCTCGGACTATGACGTGCTGCGCCTGCAGTGCGAGTTCAATATCCGGGCCGGCGGGGTGGGGCTCTCCAACATCAGCCACGACATCGGTGGATTCTGCCTCGCGCCCAGCCAGGTGAAGAAGAACAAGGCAGGGGTGGAGGTCATTGATGCCGAACGGTACCTTCGTTGGCTGCAGTTTGGCGTATTTAACCCGATCCTGCGCTTCCACAGCGCCCCGGGCAGCGGTAGCCGCCGTCCCGACGACTACGACGCCGAATTGAATGGCGCCTGCCGGCATTGGCTGCGCATCCGCCATAGCTTGCTGCCCTACCTCTACACGACAATGCGACACCATCACGAGACGGGTGTCCCGGTGACGCGCGGCATGTTTCTGGAGGAACCGGGCAATCCGGACGCCTACCGCTTCGACCAGTTCTATTTCGGCCCGGATATGGTGGTGGCACCGGTGCTGTCTGCCAGCCGCAAGCGCACGATCTATCTCCCTTCGCGTCGCGCTCAAGGGTGGACCGGGCCGTCCTCGGCACGGTCAGACGCCGCCGGGGACGTCGGCGTCCACCTTGACGCGAACGACGGGCTATGGTGGGAGTTTGAAACGGCTAAGCGCGTCAGCGGTGGCGTGGAGATCACCCGGCCGGTGGCGTTGAATGAGGTTCCGGTCTACGTCAAAGCTGGCAGCATCATCCCGCGGCAGGATCCCGATGGCGAGATCCATGCCGGACATATCCACGAGCTGGTGCTGGACGTCTATCCGCAACGCGTTCTGGAGCCGGCCGTCCCGGCCGGTAGCGGAATCCTCTACGAGGACGACGGTCGTTCCCCCTCGTACCGCGACGGAACCTTCTGCCGTACGCAGTTCACTCTGACAAACAACTGTCTCACCGGCGAGGTAGTGGAAGGGAAACCGCTGGGCATGAAACGCCAGATCACGGTCATCCTCGCCACCGAGGTGATGCCGCGGGGCGCGATATTAAACGGCCAGCATGAGATTGTTCCCGAGCCCCATGGTTCAAACCGGAGTCGCTTCATTCTCCCGGAGTTGCCTGCGGACATGCCCTTTAAATTGGAGATCAAGTGGTGAAACCCTGGCTTAAGACAAAGAAAACTATTCGTAGTCCGGGCAAGGACATGACATGGGATAGTCGTTCGTTTCTGCTTGAGGGCCGCCGCCAATTCCTGGTCTGTGGTGAAGTCCACTACGCCAGGGCGCCGCGCGCCGAGTGGGCCGGAATCCTGGACCGTTCCCTCGAATGCGGGATCAATACGATTGCCACTTACATCTTCTGGAACAACCACGAGCCGCAGCGGGATGTGTACGATTTCTCCGGTGACCGCGACCTCGGTCATTTTCTTGATCTGTGTAGCGCGCGGGGATTGAAGGTCTTTCTCCGGCTGGGCCCGTATTGCTGCGCGGAGTGGAATTACGGCGGCTATCCGCCTTACCTGCGCGATGAGCCGGGCGTCCGCATCCGTACCTTCAACGAACCCTATCTGCGCCGGGTGGAGAAATACTTCGCCCACCTCGCCGCCGAGGTGGTTCCACGCCTGGCGACGCGGGGCGGTCCAGTGCAAATGGTGCAGGTCGAGAACGAATACGACAATGTCGCGGGCCGCTACGGCGCGGACGGGCAGAAGTATCTGGGCTGGCTGAACGACCTCGCCAGCCGGCTTGGTTTCGATGTGCCCCGCACGATGTGTGAAGCGGGCTCAAGCGAGAAGGGTGCCGCCATCGAGGGAGCCCTGGCAACCGTCAACGGCTTTTCGATTTCCGCCGAACGTGCCGCGAGTTTCCGCCACGCGCATCCCGGAGCGCCGATGCTGTGGACGGAGCTCTGGCCGGGCTGGTACGATACATGGGGCTTCCAGAACCACTCCCGCGATCCCGTGAACATTGCCCGGTACATCCTTGAATTCGTGGCGCTCGGGGGCTGCGGCTGGAACTACTACATGTGGTATGCCGGGACGAATTTCGGCAGGACCTCGATGTACCTGCAAACGACGAACTATGGCTTTGGGGCTCCATTGGACGAGTTCGGGCGCATCACGCCCGCCGCCCGTTTTCTCGCAGAGTTGCACCAGATCCTGCGGAGCAACGAAGAGATCCTGCTCGGCGGCGAGCGGACCTGGTCGGCGAACCGCACGACGTGGAAGCTCGGAAAACGCACCGTCATTCTCGACGTCAAGAACGGACACGCTGTTCTGCGGGAGAAGTCGGGTCGGGTGCTCTTCAACACCGCGGCGGCCTTGCGCAAGGCGGGCCGGAAAGCGGTGCCCCGCTGGAAGAAGCTCGGCGCGCCGACCGGGTGGGTCAGTTGGGCTGAGCCACGGCCCGAAGCGCGCACGGATGCCGTTGCTTCCAGGGATCCGGTGGAGCAACTGTTACTCACGGGAGACGCCAGCGATTATTGCTGGTACGCGAGCCGATTCGACACGAAGAAGGCGGGCGCCGTCACCCTCGACATTCCGTATGGGGGTGATTTCCTGCGAGTCTATGTGGACGGACGTGAAGTGGGCTCAACCCCGCTGCCGCTTGCCGAGTGTCGCGGGTCCACCATACCGGGGCGCGGTTCCGGTGAAACGGTGGTGCAGGGTGTTGCGGTTGACCCGGCGGGAACGGACTCGCGCTACGCGTCACAGTTTGTGTTCCGGGTTGGGGCCGGGGCGCACCGGTTGGAGATCCTTGCGGCGTCGCTCGGATTGATCAAGGGCGACTGGATGGTTTCGGCCAGTATGGAGACGGAACGCAAAGGGATCTGGCACGAGGTCCGGCTTAACGGCAAGGCGCTTCGGAACTGGAAGATGCATCCCTGTCTCGAGGGAGAGAAACTTAATGTTCCAGGATGCCTGTCGGTCGTCAGGTGGAAAGCGCAGCGCGGGACCTGCGCCTTGGCATGGCATTGCGCCCGCTTTGCGGTGCCACGTCGAATGCTCGATGGCGGTACAGATTTCCGGATCGACGCGGCCGGGCTGGGCAAGGGGATGCTGTTTGTCAACGGGCATGCCCTTGGTCGTCATTGGCTGATCAAGGGGGATGGATTCGGGCATGACAGGTTTTGGGTCGAGGCGGAGAAACACGGCCTGACTCTGGGCGCGTCCGATGTGCCGACCCAGCGGTACTACCGTGTGCCCGCCGTCTGGCTGCGCGAGAATAACGAACTGGTCATTTTTGAAGAAGAAGCCTGCTCAACGCGGCAAGTCCTGTTGCAGTGTCGTGAAGGGGCGGGCATTATTGATGATCCCATAATAATCCAATCATGATCCGGCCACCGCTTATCAGCGGCGGCTACGTAGCCGCGCCTGGTAAGGCGCGGATTTTTCTGGATCATGTCCAGATTATTTCAGGGACGTTAGAATGCGGAAGAAGGTGGAGAAATGAAGAACGTAACAACTAAAGCTTTTTACATCAGTGGCACGCATTGGGACCGGGAATGGTATGAGCCGTTCCAGGAGTTCCGGATGTGGCTGGTCCAGATGCTGGACCAGACCCTTGACCGCATGAAGTCGGATGAGCGGTACCGGGTTCATCATCTGGATGGCCAGGCGGCGTTGCTCGATGACTACCTTGAGATCCGGCCTGAACGACGCGGCGAGCTGATGGCCTTGCTCCAGCAGGGGCGCCTCTCCGCAGGCCCTTGGTATGCGCCGCCGGACCTATGGCTGGTCTCGGGTGAAGCGCTTCTCCGAAATCTCAATCTGGGGCTCCAGACTCTCCGTGAGTTTGGGGCACCCTTCATGCCCGTCGGCTACACACCGGATCTGTTCGGACACCCTGCCGCCATGCCGATGATCTATGCCGGCCTCGGCCTGCCCTACGCGGTCGTCTGGCGCGGTATCAACGACAGCCAGGTGGGCGGGGAGTTTGTGTGGGTGGGGCCGGACGGGTCGCGTGTGTTGACGCACAAGCTACCTGACAATGCCGGATATGGGTGGTTTGGCTGCCGGGCGCGGTGGGAGTGGAAGAATAATGCCTTTGACGATGCCAAATTGGTGGCGGCTTTTGCCAAAATCCTTGAGGAAGAGCGACCTCGGCTGAAAACCCCACTCCTGTATCTCAGCGATAACAGCGATCACCAGATGATGCCCTGCCGGATTCCGGAAATGCTGGAGGCGTTGTCGAAGAAGTTCCCCGACGTCGAGTTCAGTCATGCCCGGATCGAGGAATATTTCAAGGCCTTGGAGGCCTTTCGAGCGTCACTGCCTGAATTCCAGGGCGAATTGCGATATCCGGCCCAGCGGATGATGACGTGGTGGTTTGCGCTCATCGCCCACTGCCTGTCGGCCCGCTACCCCCTGAAGCAGGCAAACGACCGTTGCCAGAACCTGTTGACGCTGTGGGCAGAACCGCTGGCGGCCTACCGCCTGATGGCGGGGCGGGCACTGCCTGCAGGCTACCTGCGGACCGCCTGGAAGCATCTGATCCAAAACCAGCCGCATGACTCGATCTGCGGCTGCTCGGTGGACGAGACCCATGCCGATATGCCATTCCGGTATCATCAGGCGGAGTTGATCGCTGACGGACTCCGCCGGCAGGCCATGGCGGGATTGGCGTCGGCCTCGGCTGATATCTCCAAGGCTTTCACCAACGTGGTGGTCTGGAACCCGTTACCCTGGGAGCGCCGGGAAGTGGCCGAAGTGGATCTGCTCTTTCCGAAGGACTACCCGAACAAGGTGATCCGCAGCGGGCACACGGGGCCACTCCAGAATTCGTTCGAATTGATGGGGCCGGATGGGGTGTCGTTGCCTTATCAGGTGTTGGCTGTGGAATCTTCCCGCAAAGTCAAGATTCCCGATGCGTCCGGGAAGCGCGCCTTGGCTGCGCCGGAAACGGATGTCTACCGCGTTGTTGTGGCGCTGACAATGCCGTCGGCCGGGTTCACCACCATCAAGGTAAAGCCGCTTGAGGACCGCGTCCATCGTAACGGGTCCAGTTTGCTGACCGGTCCACTGGCTGCTGAGAATGAACACCTGTGCGTGCGGCTTTCTGCCAATGGGTTGGTCGAAGTGGAGCACCGTGACACCGGTCGGATCTATCGTGAGTGGTTCGGCTACGAGGATAGCGGGGAGACGGGGGATGGATGGACCTTTGTGCCGCCGGCCACCAATGGCGTTGTATTCTCGCCCGGTATGGTGGTTCAGACCGGAGTTGAATGCGAAGGGCCGCTTCAAGTGACCTTCCGTATTGATCGTGTGTTGCGGGTTCCCGCCGGGTTGGATCCCCGCAACAGCGAACGCCGGTCGGAGGCGCGCGTGGAACTGGCGGTGACCGATTTCCTGACGTTGCGGGCTGGCGATCCCTGCCTGCATGTCCGCACGGTCGTCGAGAACAATGCCTGCGATCACCGGTTGCGCGTCTTTTTCCCCACCGGTCTGGCTACGGAAACGTATGAATCCGACCAGCCGTTCGCCTGGGTGGAACGCCCGGTGGCCACGGCAGCCGGTGGCCATGCCTTTAAGGAGCCAGATCCCGTGGAGCGGCCGCATCACAGTGTGGTGGCCTTGTCCGATGGTAAAGCCGGACTGGCGTTGCTTTGTCCCGAAGGGCTTCATGAGCACAGCATCGGTGCTGATCGGCAGCGTGCGCTGGCCTTGACCCTTTTCCGGTCCGTGGGTGCAACCCCGCAGGCCGATGGGGAGCCCGGCGGGCAGGTGCAGGGGCGGCTGGAGTTCCGTTATGCGTTGATGCCGTTTGCCGGTAAGACAGCGCGGGGGCCACTGCTGAGGCAGGTGATGGCGCTACAGGCTGGTATCCAGCGTCACTTCAGTCTCCACCTGCCGACACCAGTCAGTTCGCTGCACGTGGAGGCGGGCGACGATGTGGTGGTGACGGCGATCAAGCCGGGTCGGGATAATCGTTCGATCGTGGTCAGGCTTTGGAATACCGGCGCAACGGTGGCGACAGCGGTGATTCGTCCCGCAACGCCAGCCAAGACCGCCTGGTTGTGCGATTTGAAGGAGGATCGACTCGCCTCCCTGGAGGTCGATGGCACGGGCGCGGTTGGCTTGACCGTACCTCTCTGTGGGCTTGCCACAGTAAAGTTGAACGCATAATGGTTATCCGTACGGAAGGAATCACATCGATGAAGGATGGTTTTACACTTGAACGCATCAATCAAACCCTGGATATATTCCGCGCTTTCCTGCGTGGTGAGCGGCGTGAGCCCCTGTTGAGCGTCCACGCCGTGCCGGACTACCGGCAGGAAACCAATCCCGAGGTGATGGTCGAGAAGGCCTGTGCCCAGATCCGCGCCGATGCGGCATCGAACGAACCCCATATCCTGCCCACGTTTTGGGCGGATTTCGGGACCATCTCCACGCCGAAGCTGTGGGGCGGTAAGATCATGCCGGCCTCGGGTGGCGGTGGCGTCCACATTGAGCCGGTCATCTCCAGTCTGGGCGAGTTGGCCAATCTCCAGATCCGGGAGTCGTTTGAGCAATCCGACTACCGCAAGGCGATCACCCTCTATCGGCGCGTGTGCGAGCGGCTGGGGACGGGTGACGTGTTCATCCGCACCCCGGATTTCCAGGGGCCGATGAACACGCTGGCGTTGCTCATGGATCAGACGGAACTGATCTGCGGATTGTACGAGGAACCGGAATTGGTGGAGAAGGCGCTCGATCATGTGACCGATACGCTGATCGAGTACGTGGGGCGATTCAGGAAAGAGGTCGGCCCATCGAAGGTTATTGGTAATATCTGGCCCTACACCACGCTCCCTGACGGGCAGGGGGTGGCCATCACACAGGACTATATGCCGCTATTGAATCCCGAACTTTACGAACGCTTCGAGATCCCGCGGCTGAAGCGGATCGCTGATACCTTCGGTGGGGTCTATATCCATTGTTGTGGCGAATATGCGCAGCATCTGCCGGTGCTAGCCCGGGCCGACTTCAAGATCTGGGGCATCGAAGTCCATTATCCCTGCACCAAGATCTGGGACGTCTACGAGGCGCTTGGAGACCGGGTGGTTTACACGCCCTATGTGGCGAATACCGGGGTGGCGGAATACCCGTTGCTGGCGGACTTCTGCCGGGAATTGGCGAAACGCGACTGCGCGAAGGCCCGGTATTGGTTTTGTGTCTGTCCTGAGTGGGGTGACGTGACTGAGTTACGGCGGGCCGTGGAGGGGTTGGGACGATGAGGAAGACGAACCTGGGCGGGGCCGTGACGGTGGTGTTCAAGACCCATCTGGACATAGGTTTCACGGATCTCGCGGAGAAAGTTGTAGCACGCTATTTTTCGGATTTCATTCCGAGAGCGATGGCGCTGGCGGAGAGTTTGCGGGTACGTGGCGGGCCGGAGCGGTTCGTGTGGACAACCGGTTCATGGCTGATTTACGAGTATCTGGAGCGTGCGGGGAGTCGTGACCGGAAGCAGATGGAGCAGGCGATTCTGGCGGGAGACATTGCCTGGCATGCGTTGCCGTTCACCACGCACACAGAACTCATGGATGGCAGCCTCTTCCGCTTTGGGCTGGGATTGTCGCGGCAACTCGATCAGCGCTTCGGACGCAAGACGATTGCCGCCAAAATGACCGATGTACCGGGGCATACGCGTTCAATAATTCCGTATCTGGATGAGGCTGGGGTGCGGTTTCTGCATATCGGGGTCAATCCCGCCTGTCCAGCGCCTGACGTGCCCCCTGTTTTTCGATGGCGTGAACCGGGTGGCGCGGAGGTCATGGTCATGTACGGGGAGGGCGCCTATGGAAATACCCACGAGGTCCCGGGACTGAAGGCGCATCTTATTTTTGCCCATAGTGCTGACAATGCCGGTCCGCCGCACGAGGACGAGGTCGTTTCGGTGTTCGCAAAACTTGCCGAGCGTTTTCCCGAGAGCCGCATCAAGGCGGGAACCATGGATGTGTTTGCCCGTGCCGTGGTAAAGGTCTCTGACCGCCTGCCACTGGTGGAGCAGGAAATTGGCGATACATGGATACACGGAGTCGGTACGGATCCCCTCAAGGTGGCCAGATTCCGCCAACTTTGCCGGCTTAGGACGGAGTGGGAGGGCAAGGGTATCATCCGTGATGACAATAAGCGTTACAACGAATTCAGTCGGCGCCTGCTGCTCGTGCCGGAGCATACGTGGGGTCTGGACGAGAAAACACACCTGCCGTCAGCGATAAAAGCGCCCGAAGTGGCGTTTGAAAAGGATGCCACCTATGCCGCTGCGGCCTTTCAGCGGGCGCGGCGGAAGCCCAAGTTCCGGGCGTTGGAAGCATCCTGGTCTGAGCAACGAGCCTATGTTGATGAAGCCGTACGGGCTTTTGGAGTTTCGGTCTTGGGCTCGGCTGCCCGCCGGGCATTACGGGACCTGTTGCCGAAACGGCCCGGTCGTGACGGCTATACAAAACTTTCGAATGCCCCACTGGCCATTGAGACCGAGCATTTTTCTGTTCGTCTTGACTCACGCACAGGCGCACTTGTGGGTCTGATGGACCGTGGCGGGCAGGAATTGGCGGGACCTGACCATCTATTAGGGAGTGTTGTCTATCAGACTTTTTCAGAAGTTGATTACCGGCGTTTCATGGGACAGTACAATATCAATCTGGAGCACCGGTGGTGTTCTGAATGGGCTGTGCCGGATTTTTCAAAACCGGGCATTGACCGGGCCGGGGCCTTGAGTGAGGTCTTTACGCCGTCGGTTCGGTGGGTGGGAGTACATTCCGGGAAACTGTCTGAGACGCTGCTGGTCGAGGCTGTTTTCCCGGCGGCGGTGTGCAAGCGTTTTGGAGCGCCACGGTTGGTGACAATTGAGTATCGCTTTCCCCGTGCGGCGGCAACCGTTGAGATCAACTTGCAGTGGTTCGCTAAAAAAGCGTGCCGATTCCCTGAGGCCCTCTGGTTTTCGTTTGTCCCGAAAGGGGTGCTCCCCGGAACCTGGTTGTTGGATAAGATGGGATTTCCCGTTTCGCCGTGCGATGTGGCTCGGAACGGGAACCGGAATCTCCATGCTGTCGAGGAGGGGGTCAACGTGGGGCTGCGTGGCGGTCAGCGATTGCGGATCGACAGCCGTGATGCGGCGCTTGTGTCGCCCGGAGAGCGGAGGTTGTTGCAGTTCGACAATACCCTACCCGCACTGGAAAATGGAATGCACTTCAATCTTTACAATAATATATGGGGGACCAACTTCCCCATGTGGTACGAGGATGATGCTCGGTTTCGCTTTGCAATCGGATATTCACAGGAAAGACAACAAACATGAAACATGACTCCAGAGAAATCTTCGGCGCCGAAATCCAGTATTTCCGGACCGATCCACAGTATTGGCCCACGCTGATCCAACGTCTGAAGGACACCGGTCTGCGGTGTGTCACCACTTACGTGCAGTGGGGAACCCACCTGGTTGGTGCGCCTGATAAGAAGCACCCGGCCGGCATTCTGGATTTTGAAGGCAAGACTAATCCGCGCCTGAACTTGATGAAGTTTCTGGATCTGGTACAGGAGTCGGGGCTTAATATGAACTTCCGCTGCGGCCCGTTTTGCTGCAACGAGATGATTCACGGCGGTTACCCGGAATGGCTGGTGCTCGGCGATCCGAACATGATGGTCTGGGATTATCAGAACCGCACAACCCAGGGGTACTGGATCGGCAAGAAGGAAGGCTCCCAGCCCTCCTACCTGCACCCGGAGTATCTGGCTTGGTGCAAAAAGTGGTTCGCCGAGGTGGATGCCATCATCCGGCCGCGTCTGAAGTCGAATGGCGGCTTCATCACCATGCTCAACCTTGACAACGAGATCAGTTATATCGTCAAGGACAGTTTTCTCGACTCCGATTACAATCCGGTGAATGTCGGGCCCGGCGGGTTCTATCACCAGTTCCTCAAGGAGAAGTATGGCTCGGTGAAAAGTCTGCCCTATGGCCGGAAATATGATTCATTCAGGGATATCGAACCGCCGCGTGCAGTGCCGGAAACGATCGGCGCCGATCTGGCTTGGTACATCGATTGGGTGGAGTTCAAGACCTGGTGCATGTGCCGGTACATCCGCGAACTACGTGCGATGCATGAGGCCAATGGCGTGAAGGATGTCACCTTCATGACCAACTTTAATCCACACCTACCCGAAGGCGTGCCTACGCGTATGCCGGACTTCGAGAAGGCGGTGGGACCTGGCGGCGTTGTCGGTTATGACTTCTATCGCGGTGTTTTCATGAGTTACTCCGGCTATCACTCGATGGCGCGCGTGCTTAAGTTGATGAACGCCAGCCTGAAGTACACCTGGTCGGCCGAGTTTATGTCCGGGACCTGGGTCAGGAATCTGGGCAACACCCGGGTGTCCGATGACCATATGCGATTCATGGCGCGTTGCGCCCTGGCGCAGGGGTGCAAGGCGATTGACTGGTTTATGTTCCATGACCGCGATTGCTGGGGTGATTCGCCAGTCAGCACGCATGGCCATGTTCGGCCAAGCCATCAGGTGCTCAAGGAAACTCCCAACCTGCTCTTCAACAAGATCAAGGATTGGGATGGGCTGGTGCCGCAGATGGATACGGCGATTATCTATGATCTGGTGCAGCACCAGCATACGGCCGTTGGCGATCCGTCACCCTGTAACGATAATGATTTGCATGTTGGCAAGCCGACTGTGGATGGTGCCCAAGCTGGGTGTGCCTCCCAGGAGTACCTGGGCCTGTTCCGGTTGGTTGAAGAGAACGGCATGCAGGCGGCTGCGGTGGATACGGTGCATTCCTGCAAAACTCTTTCGAAATATCCCTTGGTTTTTCTGCCGGGTTCGCCGGTAATTGGTGGTGTGACGAACAAGTCCCTGCTCGCGTATGTCCGGAAGGGCGGCGTGGTGGCGGTGACCGGTCCCTGGCCGGCGCGCGATGAACGCGGCCGTGCGGTGAAGTTCTTGGGATTACCGGCACCGGGTAAGAAGACTGAACTGTGCAAGCGGATCGGGAAGGGGGCGCTGAATTGGCAGGCGACTTATGTGGCGCAGGACAAGTCAGAAGAGGAATCGCTCCAGAGCATCGCGTGGGTGGGTGGCCTTCTCAAGCGGTATGTGAACCGCGCCCATGTCCACATTCAACCTGCGGCGCCGGTGGAGTGGGTGGACTGGCTGCCGGGTGGCGGGGGTGGTGTGCATAAGGGGGAACGCAACCTCAGTTCGGCAGTGATGCAATGCAGCAAAACGGAAAAGGTTCTTTTTGTTCTCAATCACTACATTGATGCAGTTTGCTTTGCGCTGACCTTCAAGGATATCCGTAGTGGCGAACTGCGCGATCTTGACACAGATGAGGCAGTCCCCATCCGCAACAGTAAGTGCGTGGTGGACGTGGATCGAAAATCTGCGGCCATATATCGCATAAGTTGAAATCCGAGCCCAAGACAAGAGTGGCAGTTGGACGAAAAAATATTACTACCTGAAAGGCTTTAAAAATGAATTCACGCGAACGTATGTTGGCTGCCATCAACCACCAGCCGGTCGACCGGATTCCAACGGACATCTGGGCGACACCGGAAGTGTTCGCCAAATTGCGGAATCATTTTGGCGAGGGAGTTGATCTGTGGCAGGCGCTGCACATTGATGGCATGGCCAGCATCGCCCCGGCTTATGTGGGGCCACCTCTGCTGCCGGGACCGACCCTCTACGGCATCTTCGGCATCGAGACGAAACCGGTCGCTCATGCGGGGGGCGTTTACGACGAACAGTCCACTATCCCCTTGGCGGAGGCGCAAAGTGTGGATGATCTCGCCCGATTCCGTTGGCCGCTTGTCGATTGGTTTGACTACTCGGCGATGCGGGCGCAAGCGGAAGAAGCTCGTCGGAAGCAGGTGGTCTTTTGCGGCTACATGGCGCCATTCTACTTCCACAACATGCTGCGCGGTTTGGAACAGTCGTTGATCGACCCGCTCCTGGATTCGGAGTTCACCCATGAGTTGATTCGCCGGATCTCCGATTTCTTCTATGCCTATCATCGCCGGATGTTCGAGACGTGTGCAGGCTTGATCGACATCGCCCAGGTGACCGATGACCTCGGGAGCCAGACCGGTCCACTGATCAGCCTGGAAATGTACCGGGAGTTTTATGCGCCGCAGCACAAGCGATTCATCGACTTGTGTCACGAGTTTGACATCAAAGTGTTTCACCACGACGACGGTGCGTGCCGACCGTTCCTTCCGTTGCTGGTCGAGATGGGCATCGACATACTCAATCCCATCCAGTGGACTTGTCCCGGGATGGATCGTGTTGAGTTGAAACGGGAGTTTGGCGGACAGATCTGTTTTCATGGAGCGGTCGAGAATCAGCGTATTCTGCCGTTTGGTACGGCAGAGGAGGTGCGGAAGGAAGTGCGCGACTGTATAGACCTGCTCGCCAGCGACGGTACCGGTTTCATTCTCGGACCGTGTCATAATTTACAGATCAACACGCCCGTCGAAAATATTATCGCTATGTATGATGAAGCCTTCCGCTATGGAAAACATTAGAGATATTCTCGTGCGGAATTGCGTAACTAGTTCCGAGCATGTAACCTTCTCAACATCAGGACAGTTATGAATATTGACTTTAATACCCACCGGTGGAGCGCCGTAAAACAGAATTACCGTCGGTGGTGGAACGGGAATCTGGAGCGCCCATTGATCCATGCCACGTTGCACGGACGCGCCCCACAACGAGCGAAACCCGACATACCCTGGCATTCCTTCAATAGCTTCTACGACTTGTCTGTTCCGGTTGATACGATCGTGGACTGGTACGAATACAATCTCGAACAAGAGGTGTATCTCGGTGACGGGTTCCCTCATGTGCTTCCCAATTTCGGACCCGGGGTTGTGGCTGCCTATATGGGGGCCGAAGTGATCAATAGTGAGAGTGTGGGTACCACCTGGTTTCATCCTCAGTCCGTGGTTTCTGCAGATGAGACCCGGTTGAAATTTGACCCAAACTCGCCGTGGTGGAGGCGAACTGTAGATCTCTATCACGCTGCGCAAGAGCGGTTCCAAGGCCTGGTGCAACTGGATATGACCGATCTCGGTGGAAATCTCGATATCGCCGCGAGTTTTCGTCCTAGTGAAAATCTGTTATTCGACCTGTATGACTGCCCCGATGAAGTGAAAAGGCAGACCTGGGAGGGGCATGCGGCCTGGTGGCATTCTTTTGAGGAACTTGCCGGCATCGCAAACTTAAATCAGGGGTATACGACATGGTGTCCGATTTACTCTGAACAACCATCGTATATGCTGCAATGCGATTTTTGCTACATGATCGGTCCCGACCAATTCGAGGCGTTTGTCCTGCCTGAGTTGGTTGCAAGTTGTCGCAGACTCACGAACCCGTTTTATCATCTTGATGGGCCTGGCCAATTAAAACATTTGGACTTCTTGTTGAGTATTCCGGAATTGAAAGGCATCCAGTGGGTGCCGGGGGATGGACAGCCGGATATCACGCATTGGCCTGATCTCTATCGTAAAATTCGTGCTGCCGGCAAACGGATTCAATTCTATGCGGGGCAGACCTCGCATGGGTGGGATGCCCTGGACATCATTGCCGATCAATTGGGTAGTGCCAAGGGCCTCATTATGATTGGGACAGGCGGCATGGAGGACGTAGAGAAGGTTCAACGGTTACTGGTGAAATATGGTTGTGAAACGATTTTGGAGGATAAACGATCATGACTCATCGAGAACGAATAAAGAATGCACTTAACCATCAGGCCGGGCCAGTTCCCCTGGACTTTGGCGGCACGGCGGTGACGGGAATCCATGTGTCGGTCGTGGCGGCGTTGCGTGACCATTATGGTTTGGAGAAACGGCCCGTCAAAGTGATTGAACCCTATCAGATGCTGGGTGAAGTCGAGGATGACCTTAAGGATGCCATGGGTGTTGACACGACGGGCATCTTTGGGCGTATGGCGCTGTTCGGGTTTGCGCTGGAACAGTGGAAGGAATGGCAGGCGCCCTGGGGGCAGCCTTTGCTGGTTCCCAGTCAGTTCAATGTCACGGTTAAAGGTAAGGATGTCTACATCTATCCCGAAGGGGACACGTCGGTTCCGCCAAGCGGGCATATGCCGGAAGGGGGCTATTTCTTTGACACGATCATCCGGCAGCAGCCTATCGACGAAGATCGGCTTAATCCTGAGGATAACACAGAGGAGTTCGGCCCTATTTCAAAGGAGGCTCTGGCCCATTTCGCACGCGAGGCCAAACGGGCGGAAGCGTCCGGACGGGGTGTGATCGCCAATTTCGGAGGAACTGCCTTCGGGGACATTGCCCTGGTTCCCGGACCATTCATGAAGCACCCCAAAGGCATTAGGGATATTGCGGAATGGTATGTGACAACGGCCATCCGGCAGGACTACGTCCATGTCATGTTCCAGAAACAACTCGAGTATGCTTTGCTCAATCTTAAGGAAATCCATGCTGTGGTTGGGGATAAGGTGGATGCAGTGTTCCTGTGCGGCACCGATTTTGGGACTCAGAGCAGTCAGTTCTGCTCGACGGACGCTTTTGACGAGCTCTGGTTGCCGTATTACAAGAAGATGAACGACTGGATTCACCAACACACCACCTGGAAGACGTTCAAGCATTCCTGTGGCGCGGTGGAACCCTTCATGGAACACTTCATCAAGGCGGGTTTCGATATTATCAATCCTGTCCAATGTTCAGCCGCCGGGATGGATCCCCAGATGCTGAAGGACAAATACGGTGATCGGTTGGTCTTCTGGGGCGGTGGGGTTGACACGCAGAAGGTGCTGCCGTTCGGGACACCAGCCCAGGTCCGCGAACAGGTGTTGCAACGGTGTGAGATTTTCTCGAAGAGCGGCGGGTTTGTCTTCGACGCCATTCATAATGTCCAGGCACGCACCCCAGTTGATAACGTTGTGTCAATGGTGAGCGCCGTTCACGAGTTCAATGGAACATGCGACAAGAGGATGAATTCATGATTCGAGCAAACGACCACATTTTATTTCAAGGGGATTCCATCACCAACGCCTTCCGCAAACCGGAAGAGCTCTGCAACGCCTACCAAATGGGGTCGGGATACGCGATGATCGTGGCGGCGCAATTACTGGCAGTTCGGCCACAGGACAACCTCCGGTTTACCAACCGTGGAGTGTGCGGGGAAGGGGTCAAGGGATTGCAGCAACGGTGGCAGGCGGACTGTTTGGATTTGAAGCCTGACATCCTTAGCATTCTTGTCGGCATCAACGATGTCTCACCCACCCAGCCATGCCCGGCCACTTCGTTGGAGGAATACGAGCAGCGCTATCGGGGACTGTTGGCTCAGACCCGTGCGGCATTGCCATCGGTGCGCTTGGTCTTGTGTGAGCTGTTCGTACTCCATGTCGTTGATGTTCAGGAACGGGCGGTGAAGGATGTGGCGGCGCGTGGCGAGATCGTGCGCCGGCTGGCAGCGGAGACTGGTGCGGTTCTCGTTCCGCTTCAAGCTGTATTTGCTGACGCGCTGAAGCGGGCACCTGCCGACTATTGGTCATTTGATGGCATCCACCCCAACGCCCAAGGGCACTGGTTGATCGCCGAGGCATGGTTGCGGGCAGTAACATCTCTGAAACGACAGGATGACGGTAGCCCTTCGTCTGGGAATGAAGTGTGAATAAACCCCCTTCTTTGCTCGTGAAATCGTTTGAATCAGTAGCCCTTGACTCATGGCATTGGATCGAGGCAGTCTTTGCCAACACACCGGCGGTCGAGTCGCAACAGGCGTGGCTGGCCGAGCCGGAGACCGAGTTCCGCCCCATGCGCGTGAAAGTGGGATGGACTCGAGATGCTCTGTATGTCTATGCCGAGATTGAGGACTTGGACATCTTCAATCCCGAGAAGCGGTTCAATGAGCCATCATTCATGTCTGGAGACGTTTTCGAGATATTCCTGCGTCCCTGTGACCAGGAATCATATGTCGAAATCCATGTGACGCCCGAGAACCAGAAGTTTCAGTTACGCATTCCCTCTGCGCGTGAGTTTGTCTCACCCCGTGCCAAGCCCGGTATTCCGCCAGAATGGTTTGTCGACCGTGTTATTGAAAGTCGTGTCCGGGTGAATCCAACCGCCCAGCGGTGGGAAGTGGTGGCGGAGATCCCCTTCGACATGGTCTGCGAGGTGTTCCTTCCGCAACCCAGTGACCTGTGGCTGTTCTCATTCAGTCGCTATGATTACACGCGCGGTCGGGAAAAGCCGGTATTGTCCTCCTCATCACCTCATGCTGTGTTGAACTTTCATCGGCAGGAGGAGTGGGGCGAGATGAGGTTCACGTGAGACATATTGAGCACATGACGCCCTGATTAATGCAGTGGCCTATTGCATTCCTCCGCAAATATGCAATATTCCCCAACATAACGAGCATGCCACAACGGTATGCCGATATACTTAAAGGAGATATAGAATGGCAAAAGCATTGCCGAAGAGTCAGATCGTGGCGAGCGTGGCGGAAGCGACCGAACTCACCAAGAAGCAGGCTGGCGAGGTAATTGAGGCATTGGTCGCTTTGGCGTACAAGAATGCCAAGAACAGCTTCACCCTTCCCGGCTTGGGCAAACTGGTGCTTGTGAACCGCAAGGCGCGCATGGGCCGCAACCCCGCGACCGGCGCAACGATCAAGATCCCGGCCAAGCGCGTGGTGAAGTTCCGCGTCGCCAAGGCTTGCAAGGATGCGATCCTGGGTTAATTGATGCCCCGATGGAATTCAGAAGGCTGCAGCCGAAAGGTTGGCGGCCTTTTTTATCGGGGTGTGCAAGAGTCGAAATGTTCAGTCCCTCCGGCTCTCTTCCCGTCGCATCCCTCAGAATGTCGCCGTAGTTGGCGTCCCAATCTGCTGGCGGACACCGTCATCATTCCCGAGCGCCGAGTAGTCAAGTTCAAGTCGGGCAAGGAAATGAAGGCGTGCGTTTTGAAAGAGTAATCGACAGTACTGCGGCATCGCCGTTAACTGGATCTTCGGAATACCAAACAGTACATGAACATGATGTGAAGTGTCCGGTTGCCGAAACGTGCGTCTCCGTTTTTGTCCCGATTCCGCTTTTCCCCGCTCCCGCCCTGCACAGCCCATCCTGTTCCCTGTTCGCTTCATGCCCCGGCGGCTACACTATTTTTAACGATAGAGCCTTCTGTTGGGGTGTGCGGCAATGGACACGGAAAATAAATTACTGACCCTTTCTGAACTGGCGGCTTTTCTTGCCGTCAGTGTACGAACTGCTCGTCGTTTGGTTGCTTCAGGCGTGATTCTGTATTATCGCCTTTCACGGAAGGCCTTGCGATTTAGTGCGGAAGAGGTCAGTAAGGCACTCATCAAAATTCGTATTCCATCTCGGATGGAATTGTCCAAATGAGGTCATTTTTTTGTGACAAGACTATTATCCTCCTAACTAAACCGCCCATTTGGTAGGCAATGATCCGATCAATTTGGAAAACTCGACACCCATTATGCCTGTGATATTATGACAAGCAGTTTGCAAATAGGATGACTCGAAGAAATGACGACGGCCAAACATAGTGGTATTCCCGTTGAAAGTGAAACAGCGGAATGGAAGCAGTCTTTCGGTGAATGGAAGGAAATCGTTGAGACCTGCGCTGCCTTTGCGACCTCCCATGGAGGAATAATCTACATTGGCATCAGCCCGAACGGTGAGCGGGTGGGGGTTCAGATTGGCCAACGATCCCTGGAGGATCTGGCCAACAAAATCAAGATCAATACTGATCCTCCCCAGTTCCCGGAAATAGGCGTGGAAGGCTCCGAGCAGTCGGCGCTCATTAAAATCCTTATCGAGGAAAATCCGGTGAAGCCTGTCTGGGCCTTCGGGCGACCAATCAAACGTGTTGGCCGAACCAATCAATGCCTGCGTCGGGAAGAAGCTCATCGGCTGTTGGAGGTGACAACGGGCCGGACATGGGATGCCTTTATTTGTTCCCGATTCACGACCAAAGATGTGGACAAGAAAGCGGTCAGGGATTACTTGGAGCGCTCCGGAATGAGCCTCGCAACACCCGTTGAGGATTTGCTCCGCAATATCAAACTGCCATTTAGCTCGAAGGGGTACTGCAATGCGGCTGTGCTGCTTTTCGGCAAGTCGCCCCAGAACTTTTTTATCGAGGCCCAATTGAAGTGTGGTCGATTCAAGGGGATTGATTCCGTTGACTTCGAGGATGAGCAGACCTACGAAGGTCCCATACTGAGACAGCTCGACGATGCGATGGCGTTTGTGGGAAGGCATACCCGGCGCGCTTACAAAATCACAGGTCGTCCTGAGCGAGAGGTGATCCCGGAATATCCGGAGGATGCCGTCAGGGAAGCGCTCATCAATGCTTTGTGTCACCGGAACTATGCGACGGTTGGTACCATTCAAGTCCGGATTTATGATGATCGAATAGAGATTTGGAATCCCGGCCATCTTCCCCCGGACATTACTCTGCGTAAGTTATATCAACGGCATGCGTCATGTCCCAGCAACCCGTTGATCGCGCAGGCATTGTATCGTGCCCGGTTGATCGAACATTGGGGCACCGGGACATTGCGAATTATACAAGCTTGCCGGAAAGCCAATATCAAGGTGTCATTTGAGGCCGCAATGGGGGTGTTTATCGTTACCCTTAAGAAGCGTGAGGCGGGAACATTCTCGGATTCTGGGAGTAGACGGCCTGAGGCCCAAGTCGAGGCCCAAGTCGAGGCCCAAGAGGCCCAAGTCGTTCTGACCGCTGTGGAGAGCGGTATCTTGATCAGTTGTCGACAAGGACCAAAGGCGGCGAAAGATCTTCTTGTCGTGGTCGGCTATAAAAGCAGGACAGGCAATTTCAAGAGGAGTCTCGAAAAGTTGATTGAGAAACGACTTCTGGAGTTGACCATACCGGACAAACCCAACAGCCGGTTGCAGAAATACCGGCTGACGGACAAGGGCCAGACGATGCTGGCCGACGCCAAGTAGTTCTCAGCGGTGTTCCATGTTCCCGCCAGCAGAGTCTGGAAGAACGCATTGCCATCAGCCTTGATCCGTGCCCGGCATATCCCAATTTCGCCCGCCAAGCTCCATGCTGTTCCCTGTTCGATATAGGCCCCGACGGCTACACTATCTTTAACGATTGAGCTCTTTCTTGCCGAACGGAGTAAAGATCAACACAGAGGAAGCATGTTGCATTCGGCAGAGGGCTCTCGGGAAAAGAACGAGGCTCGAAGTCCATGAATGCCATGACACAAAAGGTCATCGAAACAGTCCTGGTCGCTGACGTGAGTGTCACGCCCGATCAGCGCGATGCGGTTATGGCAGTTCTCAATGGACGGATTCCCAAGCAGTGGCCACCTCTTCGCGACCTCCTTGAGAAAAATCAGATTTCTTTGAGTTCCGCAGGGCAGAATCCATCAGGCCAAAAAACATATCTCAGGCGGCATGAAGCTGCGAAATATCTTGGGTGTAGTGTTCGCCAGATTGATGTGATGAAGCACGATGGCGAACTGCCCTTCCACATGTTGGGACGCCGACTGATCGTATTCAGCCGGACCGATCTTGACGCCCTGATGGCCAAATATAAAGTCGCTTGAACGCGGGTTTTGGCTCTCCGAAATTCATCTAAAGTTTGCCTCGTTTTTGCTTCAACTTTTGAGGGATTATTTGCCTTTACGTGCCTTTATGTGCAACATGCGTGTTGTGTATCAAGTTGTTGTGCAAGTGGTTGCGGTTTTGTTGATTTTAGAGCAATGGCGCAGGCAGGATTAGCAAACCGCTGCTTTCGACCACTCAGCCACCTCTCCAGATGTTTGAAATCAACGACTTATGACTAAATTCGTATTTCGCGCTTGCTTGGGATATTTTTGGGACATTTTCCTGAAAAGGAGGATAGAGGGAAAAATACCCCTATCCATATCTGTCACATGACCAAGAGCTATAAGCGTAAGTGGATTCACAAGGGCGGGATCATACGCCAACGAGGGAATGGTTTTCAAGTTGAAATTTATTTCATTTTAAAACGCATCAGGGAGATCCTTGAATCGCTTGATGTGGCCAAGTTCCGGATCGAATAATTGTATACAGAGTTGTGGATTTTTCCTGTCACACCACAAGCCTGTTGGCGGCATCAAGACCGTAGCTGTACTTCTCGTTGATATCATTGTGGGTAAATGAAGGGTTTTGTAACCGCCGGCGGACTTCTGGATTTTATAAGCCCGGTGATATCATTGGGAAGGTATCCAGGTTTCTGTTTTTAGGGGGCGGAACCAAGGCTTTAAAGGGCGGTGATTCACGTAGGGGTGTGAATCGCGGGTCATCTCGCAGAAGTCCTCGGGCGACTTCTCCGCCGCCTTCAACAGCCTTCTTCAAGGATGCAAATGCCTCCTGTGGTTTGTTAAGAACGAATTGGGTGTAGGCCAGATCAATCCAGCTCTTGAACGCATTGGGTTCACGTGCAAGATATTTCTGAAGCGCGAAAACACGAAGGTCCCAGCGTTTGTTGGCTTCAAACAATTGACTGATGGTCAGGCAGGTCTCGGGAGGGAGATTGGTGGTCTCAAGGAGGCTGCGTGTCAAACCTTGAAATTGGCCTTCCATACCAAGCCGGAGATAGGTTGTGGCCAGATCCATGGCGTTATTAAAGTCAAGTTTGCCGCCAGACATCAGTTTTTCCAGATCCAGTCTGTGGTTATTATCCTTCTCCGCATTCCGGATGGAGGAGAGGAAATTCCCAGCATTAGCATTGTATGGATCCAGCACCTGATAGCCTTCCATCACCTTGGCGGCCTCAGTGTAGCGCTGCTGGCGCATGTAGAGATCGGCCAGGCGGAAACAGGCTTCCGGGCTTTCCGGGCACAGCTCACGGGATTGCTTAAAGGCATATTCAGCCTCGCCGATCACGCCCCGGGCCGCGTACAAACCTGCAATAGCCGAACGCATTTTTGAGAAGGATTTTTTGGCGTCCGAGTTGCGCCGGAAATCATCACGGTCAATGAAGTCCTTGGTGAGCTTGTCCCAGTAGGCACGATCTTTAGCTGCAATATCTGCCCAGAGTTTCGGGTTCTCCTGGGGAGAGGGAACTGGATCCTTTTCGATTTTCATGATGACGCCGTAAGGAGTCAGGTAGGCATACATCCAGGGGATGACATAACTTTCTTCAATGTAGAAGGCGTGTTTGTCTTTGTTCTTATCGAAGATCCAGCGGGCGAGGATCCCATTAATGGTCATCACGCCGCCGACGCCTTGAACGCTGACGCGGCCATTTTCAATTTTGATGTCCGCGCTGGCGGGTATTTTCCCGGTTTGTACGTCGTGCACATATT
>Ga0194053_10000193_pt1 | contig 47223 bp, 39 predicted proteins | sample SepL228m_MetaG_FD_161684 | JGI IMG/M metagenome (GOLD analysis project Ga0194053, IMG submission 161684) | Anoxic zone freshwater microbial communities from boreal shield lake in IISD Experimental Lakes Area, Ontario, Canada - Sep2016-L227-8m | ecosystem: Environmental > Aquatic > Freshwater >...
TCTTCAATGCTGCCAAAAGAATTTCGGAGTTTTTCTATTTTTTCATCTTCTGAACTTTGATACAAAGAATGAATATCTAATGCTCCTGAAAAACTTGCCGCGGCTGCAAACCTTTCTGGATAAGTAAAGGCCATTTTAAAAGAGCCGTATCCGCCCATCGACAAACCTGCAATGAATGTATCTTCTCTTTCTGTTGATAATTTAAAAAGACTGTGAACAATTTCAGGAAGCTCTTCCGAGATGAAAGACCAATATTTTTCTCCAGTCTTCATGTCTGCGTAGTAACTAAGGTTAACTGCAGGCATTATTACCGCAAGACCGGCTTCTGAAGCATATCTTTCTATAGAAGTTCTTCTCATCCATATTGTATGATTATCTGAAAATCCGTGGAGCAGGTAAAGAACCGGCGGCAAAGATTTAGCCTGAACTTCCTTGAGACCAATTTGTTTACCTGAAGATTGCTGCGGGATAATTACATTCATACTCGAAGATATTCCGAGTGTTTCTGAAAAAAACTCACAAGAAAGAAATGCCATTCAAGCCTCCTTATTAAATCTTAATGTATATATAAATAGAGTTGTGTTCTTTACATTTTTCTTAGCTATTATTAACTTAAATGCAATTTTTCTATCAATGCCGGAAGTTTTTACTGAGAAGCAGTGATTCCTCTGGTATTGTTTTTTAAAACTTGAACTGTATCTAAAATTATGAAAAACTATGCTGATTCACTAGAGGCACAAAAGAATTATGTCATGCCGACATACTCGCCCTCAATAATGCTCGTAAAAGGCAAAGGGACTTTTGTCTGGGATTCTGAGGGCAAAAAATACCTGGATTTCACATGTGGAATAAGCGTCTGCAACATCGGACATTCTAATCCAGCCATCACAAAAGCCATCACAAAACAGAGCAAAAAACTCGTCCATGTCTCAAATCTCTATATGAACGAACATCAACCGCTTCTTGCAAAAAAATTAATTGAAAATTCCTTCGACGGGAAAGTATTTTTCTGCAACAGCGGAGCAGAAGCTAATGAAGGAATGATAAAATTTGCAAGAAAATGGGGCAATCCGAAAGGCAAGCACATCGTTATTTCTATGGAAAACTCATTCCATGGAAGAACTCTGGCTACTCTTTCTGCCACTGGAAGAGACAAATACAGAAAGGGTTTTGAACCTCAAGTCGAGGGGTTCATCCAAGTACCGTTTAATGACATTGACGCTTTATCTAAGGCTGTTGACTCTACAGGAAACAAAGTTGCTGGAATACTGGTCGAACCTGTTCAGGGAGAAGGCGGCATCCTCCCATCTGAGGCTCAATATATGAAAAGTTTGAGAACCTTCTGTAACGAAAGAGAAATTCTTCTGATGTTTGATGAAGTCCAATCCGGCATGGGAAGAACAGGTAAACTCTTTGCATATCAGAACTATGATATAAAGCCAGACCTTCTCTCTGCGGCAAAAGCGCTCGGAAACGGATTTCCGATTGGAGCTTTTATCGCTTCTGCTCATCTCGGAGATGTCCTGACTGCCGGAACTCACGCAAGCACATTTGGCGGGACTCCGCTGGCCTGTTCAGTAGCCCTCGCTACGCTGGAAACATTTGAAAAGGACGATGTCCTTGAAAACTGCATTAAAATGGGAAAGCTCGCAAATGAACTTCTAATAGCTATGATGCCTCATTTTCCAATAATAAATGATGTCAGAGGCCCGGGTCTAATGATTGGGGTCGAGCTTAAAGAAAAAGCCCAGGAAGTTTGTAAGCTGGCACAAAATGAAGGCCTGCTTATTATAACAGCCGGCGAGAATGTATTAAGATTCTACCCGCCATTAAATATTTCCAAATCTGAACTCAAGAAAGGCATAGCAATACTAAAAAAAGTTATAGCCAAAATCCAATCCTAAACTAAAGAAAAGGCTCACTAAATGAAAGACTTTTTAAGAATAAAAGATTTAAGCAGCGAAGACTTCGTAGGCCTCATGGAACTAACAAAAAAGATTAAGTCCCAAAGAGGAGTAAACGAGGAAAAGGTTCTGCTTGGAAAAACTATCGGGATGATCTTTACAAAACCTTCAACTAGAACAAGAGTTTCATTCGAAGTGGCAATCAATGAACTTGGAGGATATTCGATATTCCTTAACCACAAAGAAATGCAGTTAGGCAAAAGTGAAACACTTGAAGATACTGCCAGAGTCCTTGATAGATACATTCATGGTTTAATAATAAGAACTTATGCGCAAAGTGATATAGTAAGATTCGCCAAAAACTCCACATTTCCTGTAATCAATGCGCTGACCAACGAGTATCACCCCTGCCAGGCTTTTTGCGACGCATTTACTATTTTTGAAAAGACTAATGGAACCTTTAAGAATATTAAAGTCACATTCCTCGGTGATGGGGCGTGCAATGTGGCAAACTCTCTGGCAGATGCCTGCAGAGTAGCCGGCATGAAACTTACTATTGGTTCACCTGAAAAATTTGCACCTGATGAGAACCTGATCAGCGAATGCATTAAGGAAGGAGTCGTCAGATGGGTCGTAGATCCAGTAGAAGCAGTTAAAGACGCAGATTTTATATACACTGATACATGGGTAAGCATGGGGTTTGAAGCCGATGCCGCAGACCGCATACAATTAATAAAACCTTACCAGCTCAATTCAGCTCTCATGAGCAAGGCGCCATCCCATGCAAAGGTCATGCACTGCCTTCCTGCCAATAGAAACTTTGAAGTCACAGATGAAGTTATAGATGGACCTAACTCTATTGTTTTTGATCAGGCTGAAAATAGGCTTCACGGTCAAAAAACCATACTCCATCTGCTATATAAATAGTAAATGGTAACAGTTATTAAAAAGGGTTGCCTTTAATGAGATTAGAATCTAAATGGCTTTTATACATTCTTAAAGTCAATGACTTTATTACCGATAAAGACCTTTCAGAAATCTTAAAAAAAATTAAGGATGAAACAGACTTCACAAACACCATCAAGGCTGTTTTTGATTTCAAACTCAGCTCGTTTAATTCAAAGGAAGACGCAGAGCAGTTTTCATCACTTCTGAACCAGGCAAAAGAACTTGCTCTTGAAAAGGCTAATGAACTTCAGGAACCGCCCGAAAGTTTCATCTTATCGAAAGAACAAAAATCAGTAGAAATCGATCTTTCAGTTATTGAGAGTAAAGATAAAAGTAAAATTTCTTCTCTTATCAGAAATTTGCTTAAAGAATATAAAAGTCAGGGAGCAAGTGATCTGCATATCTGCGCTAATGCTTCTCTTTTTGTCCGAAAGGACTTAGCTATCAAACTAATTGACAATATTATCATATCAAAAGATCAAGTTGAGACGATCGTATCATCTTTGCTAAATGCACGGCAGCTCGAAATTTTAAAAGTCGATAAGACTATTTCCTTTGCCCTTTCTTTTGGAAACACTGAACGCTATAGAGTTACTATTCTTCATAACAAGGATGGTTTGAGCATAGCCTTCCATATAGTTTCAGAAAAAATTAAAACATTCCAGGAATTAGGCTTTAGCAAATCCAATATCGACACGATTGACTACTTCTTCAGCTTTCATAATGGCCTCATACTTGTTACCGGTCCGATCGGAAGCGGCAAAACAACGAGCCTTGCGACATTCGTTGATTCAATAAATAAAAAGCGAACCGACCACATCCTGATGATAGAAAACCCCATTGAAATTGTTCAAGAATCAATTAAATGCAATGTGACACAAAGAGAGATTTTCCAACATACTCAATCTTATGCAAATGCCATCAAGGCATCCTTGAGAGAAGATCCCGATATTATCGTCATAGGAGAACTCAATGACCTTGAAACCATAGAAATTGCCATCAAAGCTTCTGAAACCGGGCATCTGGTTATAGGCACTCTTCAGACATCGGATGTAACAAACACTCTGAGCCGAATTATAAATACATTTCCATCCTTTCAGCAACCTCAGATTAAATCAATGTTATCCACCAGCCTGAGAGGAATAATCTGCCAGAGACTTCTTCCCAAAAAAGGCGGAGGAACCGTCCTGGCCACAGAAATTCTTTCAAATAATCTGGCTGTGGCAAATACCATCACAGAAGGAAAACTCTTTCTCCTGAAGTCAATCATGCAGACAGCCTCGAAGTCAGGAATGTCTTCTATGGATGCATCAATCTTTGACTTCTTTAATCAGGGACTTATCACAAAAGAGACTGCATTGCTAAATATCATCGACAAGAAAAATTATGGCAAACTTATAGAGTCAGCAAAATAGGATCTTAACTATGGCAGCATTAGACGAACTTCTTAAAAGCGTAAGCGATACAGGCGGCTCCGACCTGCACCTAATCGTAGGACAACCGGCTAAAATCAGAATCAGGGGAGATTTACACCCAGTCACAGAAGAATCTATCTCTTCAGAAATGATGGAGCCTATGCTAAGAGAAATATGCCCTGATGAAAAATGGAAGCTTTTCATGGATAAAAAAGATCTGGATTTCGCCTATGAAATAGCAGATGTGGCAAGATTCAGAACTAACTTCCTCTACAACTTGAATGGCATGGGTGCAGTATTCAGGCTCATTCCTTCAAAAATAATTTCTCTGGCAGACCTTAAACTCCCCGAAGTTCTTAAAAATATATGCCAGATTAAGAGCGGCCTTGTCCTGGTGACAGGTCCAACAGGAAGCGGCAAGTCAACAACTATGGCGGCAATGATTGACTATATCAACGCTAATTTCTCAAAGCACATCCTCACCATAGAAGACCCCATTGAATTTGTTCACAAAAACAAACTTTCAATCATAGAACACATTGAAATAGGCATACACTCAAACTCTTTTGCAGATGCCATGAAAGCCGCAATGCGTTCCGACCCTGACATCATACTCCTTGGTGAGATGAGAGACTTAGAAACTATTAAACTGGCCCTCTCAACAGCCGCGATGGGGGTCTTGGTTTTTGCTACACTGCACACCAATAGTGCTCCAAAAACAATAGACAGGATAATAGATGTTTTTCCTGCAGATGAACAGCCTCAAGTAAGAGTAATGCTCTCAGAAGCTATACAAGGAATAGTTTCTCAGCTGCTATGCAAAACTGCTGACGGCAAAAGCCGGGTTGCCACGCATGAAGTTCTCTTATGGACAGAGTCCCTACCCAATACCATTCGTGAAGGGCAAATATCAAATATAAGGACCATCATAGAGAACAATACGGCAATGGGCATGTGCTCAATGGATCAAAACATTAAGGATTTATTAACAAAAGGGATAATCTCCAAAGAAGAAGCTCTTATGAAAGCCCAGGACAAGAAAAACTTTAACTAAGGAAAATTATGAATAATCCTCCTCCCACCCTTCATGAACTAAGAAAAATGATAGACCATTCATTACTACATCCTACAATGACTGATAAAGATATCTTAAATGGATGTGAACTTGCTAAAGAATATGATGTTGCTACGGTCTGTATTAAGCCATATTCTGTTAAAATGGCAGTCGAACTTCTGAAAGGCAGCGATGTAAAGGTATGTTCAGTGATAGGCTTTCCGCATGGGAATAATTCTATCGCGATTAAAGTTGCTGAAACCATCGAAACTGCATCGTCTGGCGCTACAGAAATAGATATGGTAGTCAACATCGGCAAAGTTCTTGGCGGAGACTGGAAATATGTCCACCATGAGATGAAAGCCATCAATGATGCGACTATATCCAAGTGCGCCATTTTGAAAGTCATTTTCGAAACAGACTACCTGAAAGATGAACATATCATCAAATTGTGCGAAATATCATCTGAAGTTGGGGTTGCCTTTGTCAAGACTTCCACAGGATACGGTTTCGTAAAACAATCTAATGGGTTTTACTCATATTTAGGTGCTACAGACCATAATCTTTTATTGATGAGAAAACATTCCTCAGCATCTATTCAGATCAAGGCAGCTGGCGGAATTAGAACGCTCGATGACCTCTTAAGAGTAAGAGCTCTAGGCGTAACTAGAATCGGAGCTACTGCCACAAAAGAAATTATCACCGAGGCAATAAAGAGAAATATCCAATAAGAATAAAAAAAGAATAGATAACTAACTTATAATCACTATAATGAATCTCACAATTCTATCCTTAACTCAAATTACATGGTTCAAAAATGTCTGCCTATAACTATCTAAAAACATCTCTTATATCTCTTTTAGTATTAACCTTGACCACCTTGTCATTAACTTCTTGTAACAATATGGGGCTTGGTAATGATAAGGATATTGATGAAAAGGAATTACCAAAATGGACTATTACAGTCAATGAACTTGTTAAATACCCAAGAGCATCCCTCGGAGAGAAAGAAATTCCAACCTTCAGTGGAAAAACTATATGGGTCAGAAAACATTATGAATTTAACTCCAAATCCGTAGAAAAAGTTACAGCCGTCCCAACAAGCGATCCGACTGAGTTCAATCTGAGACTGAAACTTGACAAACATGGGGCACTTATAGCTATGAGACTATGCAATGAGAAGATTCATCCGCCATGGGGAATTTCTATTGATGGCCTCTATTATGAAACTATCAGTGTGAGTAAGGCTCAAGACACTAAAATAGATGACTATTCAGAGATAATTATCGAGGGGCCTTTCACTAAAGAACTAACAGATGCCATCGTGAAATATTCAGAAGCAAATTATAAGCATTTCCACCCTGACGATGACGAAAAAAAATAACAAATCTCTAAGGCTATTATGCTCTCTACTGTAATTTCAGGCGCAGTTTCAGGCATAGATGCCTACAGAGTAACTATTGAAGTAAACGCCACCGGATCAGGCAAAGAATCATTCGTCAATATCGTCGGCCTGCCAGATAATGCCGTCAGAGAATCTAAGGACAGAGTTCATTCCGCGATAGAAAGTTCAGGCCTGCCCTACCCTTATGGAAAGACGATCGTAAACCTTGCTCCGGCTGATGTCAAGAAAGAAGGCGCGTCATTTGACCTGCCTATCGCTCTTGGAATGCTGCATGCTAATAATGCCCTGAAAGGTGACAAAGTCAAAAAAGGGTTAATCCTTGGCGAACTTGCATTGGATGGTTCAATCCGCAGTGTGAAAGGCGTTCTGTCCATTTCCATGATGGCTTCAGCTTCAAAAGACATAGAATTCATGATAGTGCCATTAGGAAATGCCGAAGAAGCGGCAATTGCATCAGGAAAAGTAGCTGTTTATGGAATATCTCATCTTCGCGATGCTTACGACTTTCTTTCTGGTAAAAAGGACATCATAGCAACAAAAGTAGATCATGCTTTATATTTTAATACTGATATTTACCCTGAAAACTTCCCTGATTTTTCTGAAGTAAAAGGTCAATTCTATGTAAAAAGAGCCTTGGAAATTGCCGCTGCAGGCGGGCACAATGTCCTAATGATAGGATCTCCGGGCTCAGGCAAATCTATGTTGGCTAAAAGGCTTCCAGGAATCCTACCACCACTGCATCTTAATGAAGCTCTAGAAGTTACAAAAACTCATAGCATAGTTGGACTATTGCCCGAAAACACTCCAATTCTGAAGAATAGACCATTTAGGTCTCCTCATCATACTATCAGTGATGCAGGTCTAATCGGGGGAAATAGCACTCCGTCGCCGGGAGAAATATCACTTGCACACCATGGAGTACTTTTCCTTGATGAGTTTCCAGAATATAAAAGGAATGTTCTGGAAGTCCTTAGGCAACCCATTGAAAATGGTAATGTGACCATTTCAAGGGCATCCGGATCATGTACCTTTCCTGCAAAATTCATGTTAGTCGCAGCAATGAACCCATGTCCGTGCGGGCACTTTGGCGATACCCAGAGAATGTGCAGATGCTCCACTCACAATGTTATGAGATACAGAAATAAAATTTCAGGTCCTCTTCTCGATAGAATTGATATTCATATAGAAGTAGCCCCGCTAAAGGATAACGAACTTCTGAATAGTCCAAATGGTGAATCGTCTTCTGAAATAAGGAAAAGAGTTACTGAGGCTAGAAACATCCAGTTTAATAGATTAGAGAAAAGAAATAAGTATTCAAATTCTCAGATGGAGGGCGCTGAAATTCAGCTCTTCTGTAAGATAGATTCTGAAACTTCAAATTATCTGAAACAGTCTGTGAACAAGCTTCAATTAAGCGCCAGAGCTTTCGATAAGATTCTAAAAGTAGCAAGAACTATCGCAGACCTCGAGAAGAAGGAAAATATAGAACTTCAACATGTCTGCGAGGCTGTCCAGTACAGAGCTTTGGACAAACGACTCTGGTAACAAAAGCTACTGATTGTTTCTTTCTAAAAAGTATTTAACGGCTTCGAGGATATTTTCTTTGACGATAATGCCTGCATCTTGAGCTTTAGTTATATGCTCTTTGCCATGTCCTGTTTTTACAAGGATTCCTAAACATCCTGCATTTTCAGCCACCCCAATATCTGACATCTTATCACCTATTAAGAATGATTTTGCCAAATCTATATCAAAATTATTAACAGCCTGAAGAATCATACCGGGAGCAGGTTTACGGCAGTCGCACTTAATTGCATACTCCTGTACCTTGCCTTTAGGATGATGGGGACAGTAATAATAAGCATCAACTCCGACTCCTGCAAGGGCAAGTTGTCGGTCTATTTCCTCATGTATCATAGGAATAGTGCTTTCATCATAATATCCCTTTGCCACGCCAGCCTGATTTGTTACAACTATTATTTTGAACCCATCGTCTTTGAGTAACTTCAGTGCATCATATGTTTCAGGAAAAATATAAACATCCGAGATCGAAGCCAGGTAGATTTTCTCTTCAATCAGGACGCCATCCCTATCCAGAAAACATGCTTTGGATTTATTTATCATTATTTATCTATGATTTCATAGTTTTTTTTGCTTCTCTTATGTAGCAGAAAAAACAAGCCGCCGCAAAGAGAAATAGCGAGCATAATTATAGAAAAAAGCAGAGGTATAGCTATAGCGTCTCCGTGAGAAAAACCACCCGCAGTAAGTGTTCCTTTAACCACAGCATCTCTTGTTCCAAGCCCGCCCGGAGTAAGAGGAAGAAGTCCCGCCGTGTTTCCGAGAGCTATAGAAAGTACAAGAGGAACAACTGTGATATTTGCACAATGAATCCCCTTTGCTACAAGGAAGAGGATGAATGATATACCAAGCTGTACAAATACCATGCTTATAATAATGCAATATAACATGACTTTCTTTTGAGTGTGATAAACATCCAGAATCTCAAAAGCATCAGAAAGGAATCCCTTAGTCATTTTATCCGTGAATTTAATAAGAGCAGAAATACCAGGAATTTGCTCAAGCTGCCTATGGATAATCAGGCAGAAACCTGCAATCAATCCAAGCACGCTTATAATCAAGATAACAATGACTGTCAATTTTGGAGCATCAGCCATGTGCTCTAAATAAGGGATAAAAGGAATGGCAAATATTATAGAGAGCAAAAATTGGGCAAACATCCCCATGAATCTGTCCATAAAAACAGTCGAAGTCGCCGCAAGTTTGTTGCCTTTTGGCGTTCTTGAGACCAGGAAAGTAGTTCTAACTAGATCTCCTCCTATTGATCCTCCTGGGATAACAAGCGAGAAGAATACGCCCTGCATAGTTAATGAAAAAGTTTCAAAGAATGACACCATTATCCCCTGAACCTTGAGAAGCATAAACCATCTTAATGCCTGTCCCAACATAACAATGATATATGCGATAACGGCGAATACTAACCACAAGATGTCAATCTCTTTTATCGCATTGACGAAAGACTTATAATTATTAGAGACTAACCAACCAATTATTCCAAATGCTATCAGATACTTAACAATTAGCCAAACTAAAGATTTTATCTTTCCAAAAGCTGTAGGTTGTTTCGTTTTTTCCATCATTTCTCCATTTAAATCCTTATGCTAATTCCTTTTTCTCTAAGGAAGAGCTTTGTCTGCTGTATAGTATATGTCCCGAAGTGAAAAATACTTGCCGCAAGAACAGCATCTGCTTTTCCATCCTTTAATACTTCATATAAGTGCTCAAGAGTCCCTGCTCCGCCTGATGCGATTACAGGAACATTTACCGCTTCTGATATTGCCCTAGTTAATTCTATATCATAGCCGGCTTTTGTCCCGTCTTTATCCATGCTTGTAAGAAGAATTTCACCCGCTCCGAGCTCCACAGCATGCTTCACCCATTCAATTGCATCCAGATGAGTCTCTTTGCGCCCGCCGTGTGTATAAACTTTCCATCTGCCATTTGAAGACTTCTTGGCATCTATAGCAAGAACAATACATTGGCTACCGAACTTCTCAGCTCCTGCCTTGATAATAGATGAATCTGCTACTGCCGCGCTATTAACTGAAACCTTATCAGCGCCTGAATTTAACATTATCCTCATGTCTTCGACAGTCCTTATACCGCCGCCGACTGTTAATGGTATAAAGACCTTTTCGGCAGTCTTGGCTATTATATCAACCATAGACTTTCTCCCGTCGCTCGTGGCTGTTATATCAAGGAAAACAAGTTCATCAGCTGATTGTTTGTTGTATTCGATTGCGCATTGAACCGGATCACCGGCATCCAGCAGGTTAACAAATTTTGTCCCCTTAACGACTCGTCCGCCTGTCACATCCAGACATGGAATAATTCTTTTAGCAAGCATACATAATCTCCTGAAGTTATCTACATACAATCCTAAGTGCGCTTTAAAATCAATAGAGTAATATCATCAAACCTGTGACTGTCTTCAAACTCCAGCACATTTTTTACCAAAGAATCGCCTATGGTTCTTATAGGCTCTTTGCAGTTCTTAGCAAAGTGCGCGGCAATCTTTTCACTTCCAAACTGAATATTGTCCTTATTGGGAGCTTCGACTATCCCGTCTGTAGATAGAGCTATGATTTCATTTTTCTGTAGATAAAATTCTTTGTCATTATACTTTTCATCTGGGAAAAAACCTATGGGTTTATTATTCAAAATACCTTTTTCTTCAACTCCTCCATCGGATAAGACATGTACCATATCGTGATGTCCTGCGTTTGCGTATTTCAAAAAACCTGTTTTGATATTGTAAAACATAAGATAGCATGTAAGGAACATACTAGATTCGTCCTCTGCGCATATTAAATTATTCGCAATACCAAGTATTTCACCAGGCGAAAGGTTCTTTGTGGTTTTACATATGTTTTTGATGGCAAACTTGGCCATGCTCATGAAGAAAGCCGCCGGAAAACCTTTGCCGGAAACATCTGCGACTACTATAGCAAGCGTTTCGCCATCAATAAAAAAGAAGTCGTAGAAGTCTCCTGAGACCTCTTTAGCAGGAACTAAATTTACATAAAGTTCATACAGTTCGCTTTTGAATCTATCATCGATAACAGGAAGAATGGAATGCTGTATTGAGGCAGCGATCTTTAACTCTGTTTCGTAGCTTTCCTTTTCTGCAGTGGTTCTCTTGAGGTTTTCAATGTAATTGATAAGAGAAGTACGCATGTCTTCGAAAGAGCGGGTTAAGACTCCCACTTCGTCGTTATTATTTGTAGTTTTTATTTGAGCATCGAGTTTCCCTCGTCCAATTACTCTTACAGAATGAGTAAGCCTTCTTATAGGATATGTCAATCTGGCAGTAATAAGGAAGATAAGAACCATAAGAAGCACGACCCCAGAAAGAGAGATGGAAAACATTATAAAGTTTAATTGACTCAAATCTTTGTTAAGTTTGTCGTCAGGAAGAAATATTGCCATCGACCAGCCTTCTTTGCCGATTGGCCCGAAAAAAATCCATCCTGTTTTTTTGACTAGAGGGGAATACATATAAGAAAAATCACTTTCGCCTGCGATCATTCTTCTCCCTAAATCAGCAAGAAGTGGTTTATCAACCGCTTTCGCATATTCAAAAACCGATTGACAGATATTCTGGGCATAAGGAAAATAGATCATTTTGCCCTCTTTTGAAAGTATGAGAGCATAAGCTGTTCGAAAAGCATCTACCCCTTCGATCACTGTAATAAACCATTTGAGCGATATATCTATTCTGGCAACCCCTGTGAATTCACTCTGCCCATTATTATCTGTAAAAAACGGTACAGAATATGTAATCATTACCTTGTTTGAACTTTTCTGCACATAAGGCTCAGTCCAGCAAGGTATTTTGCTATTTGCTACATCTGAATACCATTGTTCTTTCGTGTAATCATCTGAATCGCTAAGGTTTTTAATGGTTTTTATTCCATTTTTAGTCTCGAATGCGTTAATGGAGCAAAACTTGACTTTCTTATCATAAGCAAAAGGAGCAAAGGCAACCGAACTTCCAAATATTTGAGGATGAGTATAAACGATTGATGTCAAAATATGAGTTATTGTTTCATATTCATAGGAGTCACTCTCCATCAATTTCGCAAGGGTCTTTGCTATTCTTTCAGAAAGCTCAAAAAAAAATTCAATATCCTGAGTGGCAATTTTACTGGTCAACTCGGCTTCACTTCTGAGTTCTTCAACAAGCAATTTTTTAGTGGAATAATAATTGAACAGCAATGCAATTATGAGGATAAGAACGCTTACTGTTAGAATCATCGCATTAAGCTTGAATGCTATCCCGCGGTTTTTGAGCATAGGTTACCTTTTATACTTCAATTTTTTGAGTACATGTAAGAGTAATTAATCTAAACATTCTATATAATAGTTTAAGATCTTATTATTCTTATGATTTAAGCTCATTCACATTATTAAGTTGATCATATCTTGACATCTCAAATGTTATACTTAAAATAGCCTGTCTAGTAATGAAACAAAATCATATCAAGATTTCGATCTATATAATTTAGGAGTAAACTATGTCAACTATCCAATCCAATCCAAAAATTGATTTATTGCTTAAAAACGCTACTGATGCAGCCGCAGTTTTTTCTCAGTTGACACAGGAACATACCGACCGGATTGTAAAAGCCGTTTACCAGGCAGGATTAAAGAATAGAATAAAATTGGCCAAAATGGCTGTCGAAGAAACAAATATGGGGGTATGGCAGGATAAAGTAATAAAAAATGTAGTTGCTTCTCTTCTTGTATATGATGATATCAAGGATCTCAAGACTGTCGGAATAATTTCGGACAACAGAGAAACAGGAATAATGGAGATAGCTCAACCTCTTGGCCCTATTTTAGCAGTTATTCCTGTTACAAACCCTACATCAACTGTGCTTTTTAAAATATTAATTGCTCTTAAAACACGCAATCCTATCATTATCAGTCCTCATACTAGAGCAATTAAATGCTCTGTCGAAACTGCTCGAATCTGTTATGAAGCTGCTCTTAAAGAAGATGCCCCTGAAAACTGTATCCAGTGGGTAAGAGATGGGTCTGAGAGCGCCGCTGAAGCTGCAAATCATAGAGCAGATTCAAAGATTTTGATGTCGCATCCCAAACTTGCGCTGATTCTGGCCACAGGAGGTAGCGGAATAGTAAAAGCGGCCTATGCTTCCGGCACGCCTGCTTACGGTGTTGGCGCCGGGAATGTGCCGGTACTTATTGACAAGTCAGCAAAGATTCCATTTGCAGTGGAAAACATATTTATCTCGAAAACCTTTGATAATGGTACGATCTGCGCCAGCGAACAGGCAGTCGTAGTAGAAAAAGTTATAGCCAATCAGGTTATCGAAGAATTTAAACTTCAAAAAGGTTACTTCCTCTCAGAAGAAGAAGTAGAGAAGGTCGCCAAAGTAGCCTTTGATAAAGAAAAAGACTCAATGAATGGGGATATTGTAGGGCAGTCCGTAAAAAACATAGCAAAACTTGCTGGAATAACTGTTCCTGATGATACGAGGCTACTCATTGCTCCTCAGAAATTCGTAGGCCCTGATTCTCCTCTCTCTTCAGAAATACTTTGCCCAATTATTGCTTTTTATGTGACAGAGGATTTTGATTCCGCACTTAGTACATGCATTGATTTAAACTTCCATGGAGGCATGGGCCATTCAGCCTGCCTTTATGCTAATGACAAGGAAGTTATCAAAAGATTCGCTCTTGAAATGAATGCCGGCAGAATAATTTTAAATTCCCCTTCTTCACAGGGAGGAGTGGGCGGTACTTATAATAAACTCCATACTTCATTAACTCTCGGCTGTGGTTCTACAGGAAAAAATATAACTACAGACAATATAACTGCCACGCATTTAATGAACATCCAAAGAGTAGCCAGCAGAAGAGAAAACCAAAGACTCTTTAATTTTGATAAAAATTATTTCTTTGATGAATCGATAACTGTAGAAGATTTTGAATCCAGATATGATCAAAACTATTGAAATCAAATACAATACTTGGAGCTAAAAAATGTCTTTTAAATCTCTGAAACCTGATCCTTCCACAATAATTTTTAAATTCGCCGACCGTATGGATACAACCAGTTGTTCTGGTCTTGACAGTAAAATATTGGATGCTTCTAAAGATTGCAAAACTATAATCTTTGATCTCGAGGGTGTAAATTACATCTCATCATCTTTTCTCCGCCTAGTCAGTTTATCTGCGAAAGAAGTGGGAGTCAGCAACTTTTCTTTAATTCATGTATCCCCAACTTTACGGAAAGTACTCAAAATTTCAGGAATTGATGGATTGATCAAATCCAACTAAAATAGTTAACAGATATTACTTATATATAAATCGTTGCTATTAATGATCAAGCAATCGTGGTTGATCGAATTCTTTTGTTCCTATAAAGTACCCATTCTTCTGAAGCCAACCCAGAATTGACCAGGACTCTCCTATTTTAATATCCGCTTGTCCCAATATCCAGTATTCGTATCTGGCTTTTTCAATTCCATTTCGGTAGCACACGGAAATCCATGCATTGACCATATCTCTGAAAGTTTCAGTTTTATCGCTATAAGGGAGCAGGTAACCATAGAAAAGTTTTATTTCAGGACCTGTATAGAAATAAACCCAGTACCCATGGTAGAGTATACTGATGGCACAAGCCATTTCGGCAGATACAAGCAATGCATCCGATTTGCGCTTCACATAAAAATCGCTGAAATTATCCAATTCAACTAGAGGCCGATCCTCGATTCTGTGTTTGAAAGTCTCTTCTCTTATTCCCAGTGTTAAATCTTTTGATTCCAGGACTGAAATATAGTTGGGATATTTCTTTTTCAATTCATTCGGGATAACTATGGCAGGAGTTACTTTCATATATGGTTCCGAAGTAATTATTCTGCCTGCTGATAGACCTCTGTACGCAAAGCCGCCCACACATATATCAAGATTAATGCCTTTGCTTAGGTAATTTTGGAAAACCTTTGAATTATCGACAGGATAAAACTCAATTTTGTTACATTTTAATTCCTCGGCAATATCATAAATAAAATCTATGTCATATCCCACAAGCTGTCCATCTCCGTTAAAAAAGGAGAAAGGTACGGCTTCAGAATTGTATCCGACCTGAAGAGTTTGAGTTCTAACAATTTTATCCAGCAGAGGTTCGCCAGGCGAAAGAGGTTCTATACGATGGTATTGCTCAATCGGGAGGTAGAGAGCATCAATTTTCTGATAATAATACCTGCTGTAAGGCTGCAGATTCATGTGCGTAAGTTCCTGCTTAACTTCATCGTTTCCGGCAAGAAGTTTTGTCATCAAAATACTAAGTGTCCCCATCACCAGGCTGAAAAAAACAGTACTCAGTGCCAGTATAATTATCAATTTTATCCATTTAATTTTAAGCTTGTTGCACAACGACAAATAGCACAGAATGGTTACTATGATAATAAAAATTGAAGCGTTGGCATTGTTAAAATAAACAAGAAAACTCGAGGTCAGCATAAAAATATCGTACGCCTGATTGGAGAGTTCCCCGCTAACCTTAAGGAGAAAAGGAACTATTACAGAATTACTGCCGAAAAGACACGGGATTCCCCCGATAAAATAGAGCAGTTGGTCTGCGAACGGAAATCCCCTGTCATAGTACCAGTGTGCAAAGACAATAAAGAAAATCACAAGGAACTTGTAGCTTGCAGGCATCACCCATGCCAGCGGAACGATAATGCTCACGACATTGCGCCCTCTTTCCAGGTGATTTTGGGAGCTGTCTCCCATGTTTTCAAAGCCTTTTTCATCTTCATTAAATTTATACATCTGATTGTATATAACCGGCAGAGAAAGAAAGACACTTCCTGTAGTGAAGGCTATAAAAGCCGCTGGTATTGTAAAATTAAAGAATTTTTTATAACTAAAATTACTGGCGCAGGATATTATCGCAGGATAAATGACAAGAGATATGAAAATCAGGTAAAAGATTGAGGCCAGAATATACAGTAGTACCCCCTTGAATTTCATCAGGCTTAAAGTCCCGAAAGTAAAAGTGGACATGACAAGCACACCCAATGGCAAAAGCCTCAAAACATAATTATTAACGCTGTTCATCAGAGAGGCCCAGATTTTTGCCGACCTCACAATGCCTGACTTGTGCTCATGGTTGATAAGCGCTATACCTATAAGTATGCAGAATATTACTATTGCCGGGATGTAACCGCTAGCCAGAGAATTGAATGGGTTGGAAGGTATAAACATGTCGAAAAGGTCTATGCCTGTCCCAGTCAAAGTGTTGCCTGGTCGGAAAAACTTACTCCTTTCGATGTCTGGGAAGGAGAATTGAAGGCCGAATGCATAGAATATGCTTATTGCCCACAAACACAGAAGCACAATGCCGCCTCTTCTTCCCACCCTTTTGGCGCGTTCAATAGTCAGAGAACCAATAGACTGAACAATACTAAAGACCATATATGGAATTATGGCAATCTGAAAAATTCTTATGAACATGACATTGACTGGTTCCAGGACTTCACATTTCTCTCCGAAGAACATCCCTATCAGGAAGCCGGCGGCGGTAGATGCATATATTTTTTTATTGAGAGAAAGGTTTTTATAGAAACTCACCATAAGTATTCTATTCCTGCAGTTGTCTGTTCTTCGTCACAAAATAATTATTCTTCTGGAGCCAGCTTAGTACTGACCATGGTTCTTTAACCTCAACATCTGCTTCTCCCATTATCCAATAATCGTATCTCTTCTTTTGCACGCCATTTTTGTAGCACACATCAATCCAGACATTAATCATATTGCAGAATGACTGAGTTTTATCGCTATATGGCATTATATAGGCATAGAATAGCTTGATATCTGAGCCTTTGTAGTAACAAACCCAATATCCGGGATTCAAAATACCTATTGCCGAGGCAATCTCTGCGCCAGTTATTAAAGCGTCAGATTTATGTTTAGTATAGAAATCGCTAAACCTGCTTAACTCTACAACTGCATGCTCAGAAGTAATTCGCTCAGATATGCTGTTATTTGGAATAACTGTCTGCTCTAATATCCCAAACGATATATTCTCCAAAAGAATTGCAGATAATTCATCAGGAAATTTATCTTTGTATTTATCAGGTAAAACTATGGCCGAAGTTAGGTTCATATAAGGTTCGGAAGAAATAGTTTTCTCTCTGATACTGCTTTTGTAGATAAAACCGCCAACACAGATGTCAAGATGTTGCCCGTTCTTCAAATATTTCTCAAAATCTACAGAGTTATAAACAGGATAAAATTCTATTTTATTACAGCTAAGATTTACGGCAATTTCATAGATAAAATCTATATCATAGCCAATCAGTTCCCCATTAGCATTAAAAAATGAAAATGGGACTGCCTCTGGATTATATCCCACCTGTAAAATTCCTGTTCTTACTACCTTATCAAGCTGGGACTCATACTCATTTAGCGGTTCTATATAATGGTATTTGTCGAAGTTTGAATATTCTATATTTATATTACTGGCAAATCCTTTATCGAAAGTATGCAAATTCATGTGAGTGAGCTCTTCTCTTACTTCGTCATCGCCTGTCAATATTATAGTCATCAGACGGCTTAACCCCATAACAAAAACGCTGAAGAAGAGTGTAGCAACTATAAGGACAGCTATGAGTTTAGACCATGATATCTTCAATTTGCTGTTTAATGCAAGATAGCATAGCATTGAACTCACAATAATGAAAATGGCTCCATTGGCATTATTGAAATAGACCGTAATGCTTGAGACAATCATAAAGATATCATAAGCTTTGTTCGGCAATCCGGTGATATTAAGAAGGAATGGCACAATGACAGAATTGCTCCCGAAGAGGCATGGAATTCCGCCGATATAAGCAAAAAGCTGCGATAAAGGGCCTATTGAAGTATCGTAATACCAATTCTCAAAGATAATGAAAAATATCACAAGGAACTTATAGCTTGCCGGTACCACCCAGGCAAGAGGGACAAGAATGCTTATCAGGCAGTGTCCCTTATCATTCTGATTTTCTCCTAATAAACAGTAACCTTTCTCATCGTCATCAAAATGGTACATCTGATTATAGATAACAGGGAGAGCAAGAAACACGCTTCCTGTCGTAAAAGCAACAATCGCCGCCGGCATAGCATAATGCATGAATTTCCTGTAATTGATATTGCTTACGCATACTATTATCCCTGGATAGATTATCATGGACATACAAACAAGGTAGAATATTGAAGCAATAATATATAGAAGAACTCCTTTAAATGTCATAAAACACAAAGTTCCAAAGGTAAAAGTGGACATTACAAGGACTCCAAACGGTAGTAAAATCATGATATAGTCATTCATTTTCTTCATCATCAAAGCCAGGATTTGCGCTAATTCTATTACCTTGGCTTTCCGTTCTTCGTGTATGAGCGTTATTCCTGCAAGAATAAAAAAAATTACAATTGCTGGAATGTAACCATTGGCTAATGAATAAAATGGATTGGTCGGAATAAACAGATCATAAAAATTTACTCCAGTGCTCCCCAATGCGCTTTCAGGCTGGAAAAATTTGCTTCTCACTATATCAGGAAAAGAAAAGTGCAAACCAAATGCGTAGAAGATGCTAATAGCCCATATAGAAATAAGTATAATTCCGCCTTTCTTTCCTATGAGTTTGGCGTTTTCTCCGGTCATAGAGCCAATAGATTGGATTAAACTGAAAACCATATAGGGAATAATCGTAATCTGGAATACTTTTATAGCAATGGTATTTAAAGGCTCAAGAATACTGCACTTATTGCCAAAGAATATGCCAAGAAATAACCCTATAGCTGTGGCATAATACAACCTCTTGCTTAAAGGCAATTTTCTATAATAGCTTACAACAGACATATCATCTCAAAAGTTATTTTGTTTTGTTCCGAAAAATTATTTGTTCTTCTTCAGCCAACCCAAGACAGACCAGCGCGGCATCGTCTGGATCTGAGCCTGCCCCATTATCCAATATTTATATCTCTCATCGTTCTCTCCGCTTCTGAAGGAAATTCGGATTAATGAATTAACTAATTCTCTGAAAGTAAAGGCATTTGGAGCAGCGGGCATAATATAAGCAAAATAGAGATTCAGACTTGCCCCTTTGAAAAGAAACATCCAATATCCGGGATATAAAATATTTATAGCTGATGCTATCTCGGCGCTTGTTAATAAGGCGTAAGTCTTATGGAGTTTGAAGTAGTCGCTAAACCTTGACAATGGTTTCATCTCTCTGCCGGCAACCATATTGTTTGCCCCTCTGCCTGAGCCTTTTCCATCTCCGGCTAAAATGCCGACAGTTATGTTCTTGTCAGCCATTACAGAGTTAAAGTCTGAGTATTTGTCTTTATCTGCGACAGGTACAAGAATAGCCGGATGTAATTTCATGTAAACATCTGATGTCTTCATATCTCCCATTACTAGCCCATTATATAAATGCCCGCCTAAGCAGATATCCAGTATTTGGCCTTTTTCCAGATATTGCTGATATTCGTCTGTATTGTTAATCTCATAAAACTCGATTTTATTGCAGTCCAGCTCTTTTGCCAGATCGTAAACAGTATCTATATCGAATCCCACCAGTTCTCTTTGCTGATTGAAAAATGAAAATGGCGGCGCTTCAGGATTATACCCTGCCCTAAGGATTTTAGTTCTGGCAATCTTATCTAGCAGAGGTTCCCCATCATAAAGAGAAGGGATCTCTTTGTATTGATCCATAGTCAGATAAGAAGAGCCAATTACAGCATAAAAGGCCCGGTCATATGGGTGCAAATTCATATGGGCCAACTCTTCTTTGGCCTCGTCATTTCCTGATATCAGCTCTCCCATAAGCAAATTTAAACCATAAAGGAGCGCTACAAAAGCAATCGTACCTGATATCAAAATAGCAATAAGTTTAGACCATTTTACTTTCAGTTCTCCCATTATTGAAGCATAACACAAAATCGTGCATACCACTATGAATATCGCGCCATTGGCATTATTGAAATAAACCATAAAGCTCGCTGTCAACATAAACACATTGTAAGCCTGGCTCGGAAGACCGGATATATCCAGAAGAAACGGAACAATGATTGAATTGCTCCCGAAAAGACACGGAATACCGCCTATATAGGACAATAGTTCCCTAATATAACTAGAAGCGCTGTCATAATACCAATGCGCAAAAATGATAAAGAAAATCACAAGGAATTTATAGGTTGCAGGTACCACCCAGGCTAAGGGAACTATAATGCTTACAAGATTATGCTTCTGCTCTTTATCGCACTTTGAGTCTAAGCGCGACTCCTTCTGTTCCTCATCGAACTTATTCATCGACTCATAGATTACCGGCAATGCCAGAAAAACACTCCCTGTGGTAAAAGCAATCAAAGCCGCAGGCATAGCATAAGTAAGAAATTTACTATACTTAAGATTCGTCATAGATATGGCAATTCCAGGCAGAACTACCATAGACATGAAGACAAGATAGATAAGTGATGCCAGAATGTACAAAAGCACGCCCTTAAAACTGGCAAGACTTATTGTCCCGAATGTATAAGATGACATTACCAGAACGCCCAGAGGAAGCAATTTGGTGATATAATCATTAACTCTCTTCATCAATAAGGCCATTATTCTCGAATATTCTATAAGCGGAGCTTTTTTGCTCTCATGTATAATGGCAATACCGACCAGGACGCTGAATATCACTATCGCGGGGATATAACCATTGGCAAAAGAGTGAAACGGGTTTGTCGGTATAAACAGGTCAAAAAGATCCAAACTGCTTTTGACGGCAGACTCTTCAGGCCTAAAAAACTTGGCTCTCTGAATATCCGGCAATGATAACTGCAGACCAAGAGCATAAAGAATACTGATTCCCCATAACACAAGAAGTACTATCCCGCCTCTCTTGCCTATGAGTTTTGCAGATTCATTGTTCAAAGAACCGATTGACTGAAGTATGCTGAAAAACATATATGGGATGATAGTAATCTGAAAGACTCTTATGAACATGATGTTCAATGGTTCAAGCGTCGCGCATAGGTCACCGAAAAAAATTCCTACAAGCAAACCCATAGCCGTGGCAATGTATATCCTTTTGCTCAATGATAATTTCATATAAAAACTAATAACAGCCATGTCTTCCTCTAAAAATATTTCTTTCGTTAATTGAGAGATTTCAGCCTATCACTGACCTTGTCCCCCAGAAAGTATTTATGCTTCTTCAGCCAGCTCAGTACTGACCAGGTTTCGCCAACCTTGATGTCGGCCTCTCCCATTATCCAGTACTCATATCTAGCCAAAGCTGTACCATCCCACTTTCCGGTTGCAATCCACGCATTAACCATATTCCTGAAAGTAAGGGCATTATCCTTGTAGGGAAGGAGATAAGCATAGAAAAGCTTTATATCTGATCCCTCATAATAGTAAACCCAGTATCCATGATACACGATGCTTATTGCAGATGCGATCTCTGCCGATGTCAGCAATGCATCAGTCGTATGTTTAGTATAATATTCTTTAAAACTACTAAGTCCGATCAAAGGCCTTTCATACATCAAGACCTTGTAGTCAGCGCTTACCCTGAAGCCTATAGTCATATCTTTGGATGTGAATATGGATACAAAATCAGGATACGCCTCCTTGTACTTCATAGGAATCACAATGGCTGGAGTATATTTCATATAAGGATCCGATGTTATTATCGGCCCTTCCACACAGCCCATATATACATAACCTCCGACACACATATCCAGAAGTATCCCTTTTGTCAGGCAATCCTGGTATTCATTGAAATTATTCACAGCATAAAATTCTATGTTTTTGCACCTCATATTTTCAGCAATATCATATACAAAATCAATATCATACCCGACAAGTTTCCCCTGCCCATTAAAAAATGAAAAAGGAATTGCCTGAGGGTCATAGCCAACCTGAAGAATTCTGGTTCTTTGTACCTTGTCAAGAAGCGGTTCATCGGGAGTAAGAGGTTCAATTTTCTTATATTCACTAAGATTCAGATAAGACACACTGATCTCCTGATAATAGTGCGTGTTGTAGGGCTCTACATTCATGTGCGTAAGCTCATCTTTGACTTCATCATCCCCTGCAAGGAGTTTTGTCATAACAAAACTTAGAGCCCCTACAACAACGATGAAGGACAATGTGCTCACAGCCATTATAATAATAAGTTTTATCCACCTAATTTTGAGCTTATTGCATAGAGAAAGATAACACAAAATAGTAGCTACGATGATAAAAATCGAACCATTGGCATTGTTGAAGTAAACCAGAAAGCTTGAAACAAGCATGAATATGTCATAAGCCTGGTTTACAGGAAGTCCTTCGCCGGCCTGCAGAAGGAATGGGACTACCACTGAATTGCTGCCGAATAAACAGGGTATTCCTCCTATAAAATACATAAGTTGATCAGTGACCGGAAATGTCCTGTCGTAGTACCAATGAGCAAAGATAATAAAGAAAATAACCAGAAACTTATAACTCGCCGGAACCACCCACGCAAGCGGAACCACGATACTCATGGCATTGCGACCTCTTTCAAGATAGTTATCGCCCATTTCTTCGAAACCTTTAAGTTCATCGCTTAATTTATACATCTGATTATAAATCACAGGCAATGAGAGAAAGACGCTGCCAGTAGTAAAAGCAATCAACGCCGCAGGCATTGTATAATGGAAAAACTTGCTGTAGTTAATCTTACTCACGCTAGCAAGTATCCCTGGATATATGACCATAGATATAAAAACAAGATAGAATATCGAAGCAAGAATATACAGCAGCAGCCCCTTGAATTTCATCAGGTTCAATGTGCCAAAGGTGTAAGTGGACATCACTAGAACTCCTGTGGGAAGGAGCATCATCACATAATCATTCACGCTGTTCATAAGAGATGCCCATATCGTCGCGGCTCTGACTATTCCACTCTTGTGCTTGTGGTTAATAAGAGCTATTCCTACCAGGATGCAGAAAATCACTATTGCAGGAATATAACCATTGGCAAGTGAGTGGAAAGGATTTGATGGTATGAACATATCGAAAAAATCTATTCCTGACGCATTGATTTGATCATCGGGACGGAAGAACTTGCTTCTCTCAATATCAGGGAAAGAATACTGCAGACCAAAGGCAAAAAATATACTGACAAACCAGAGCCAAATAAGGACAATGCCCCCTTTCCTTCCTACTCTCTTTGCCCTTTCAGTCGTAAGAGCTCCTATAGACTTGACTATACTGAAAATCATATAAGGAATAATTGCAGTCTGAAAAAGCCTTATAAACATTGTATTAACAGGATCAAGCACGGAACACTTATCGCCGAAGAACATCCCGACGCAAAAACCAATAGCGGTTGAAATATAAATTCTCTTGCTAAGTGAAAGCTGTTCGTACCATTTAATCAATGTCATTCTTGCTTGCCATCCATCTCTTTAGCAGTTTGCTTTTGAAGCCGGATCAGAATTGAAGATTAATTTCCTGCTATCATCAAAAAGTTAATAATTAGAGTTGCCAATTACGAAATTTAAAACAAAATTGGCCTTTGAAACTTCAATTACAGAATTGACATATTTCAGTTCGCTATTGATCAGTTTATTTTGAGCGTGATTAAGAGCTATGATATCTGCCTTTTCTGAATTAAATTCCTCTACAATTTTATCCCGCTGAGATGAGGAATCCTCTAAAGCTTTTTTCAGGCTGTCCCTTTTGGCAATAGAAGCAAGAAGCTCATTGTATTTCTTATCTACTAATATTCCTGAATCTGACTGATCAGTATTCCTGGCTGAATCTGCAAACAGCATCAGGAAATTTTTCTTTAGCTCGATATCAGGCTTATTTTTGTTAAATATTTCAAGGTAGTAGTCCTTGCTCTTTGCTGAGATATCAGAAGCATCTAAAATACCCAATTTAATATCAGCTATGGTTTTAGCGTCAGTTATTCCCATCAGGTTTGCAAGCTTTTCTGTGTAAATCTGAATAAACGCCTCATTCACTTCTAATTCTGACTGAGCAACCTCTAAACCTTTCTTGTAAGATGGAATGTTATCCTTTTCGCTTTTATTAGCTGAGTTTTCGCTGTCTTCGATTAGTTGCTGGTAATAAGCAGTATCTGCAAGATTTCCCTGAACTGCTGCGCTATAAAGCATAATTTGATAACAAGTTAAGGCAGAATCTCCGGCAAGCAGATCCTTGATGATTGTATAAGCATCTTTTTCCCCTTGATCTCTATATTTTTTATCCAGAATCCCAATGATGTCTTTCAGTGTATTTTCTTTCTGATTTAATCCTGAATTCGACGATGAGCCATTAGTATTTAAAACGGAAACAGCTTTAAAGTAATTTGTATATGCCTGAAGCAGATTCTTTTTAGCAGTTTCGTAGTTTGGATTATCGGCAATGACTAATTTCACAGCGTTGTCCAAACTTATCGGATCTTTAAAATCTGCTTTTTTGACATCATCCGAAGCGCAGCATAAACTTGTGACAAGAAACATTGCTGACAATAATGATAGTGTTCTGATGCTTTTCATTGAATTATCTCCTATTTTGTTGGTTATTGAGCTACATTAATTAAAAAGACCCTATGGGCTAGTCAAAGTATTCTTCTGAAGCCAGCTAAGTACCGACCATGTTCCTACACTGGTTAGGTCAGCCTGTCCCAGTATCCAATAATTATACCTTTGTTTGCTTATACCGTTATCTGAATCAAAGTCTATTATGTCATTTATAAGGCTTCTGAAAGTCTCTGCTTTGTTTTCTGAAGGCATTAAATATGCGAAAAAGAAAAAAAGATCCTTGTGAGGGTAAATGTATATCCAGTGTCCCGGATAAAACATATTTATCACATAAGCTGTCTCTGCGCTTGTAAGCAGAGCATCAAATTTTTTACTGCCGTAATAATCAAAATAGTTGTTGATAGGCTGAATATTGTATTTACGCGAATAATCTGCATAAAATCTATTGTACTGTGCCTTTGCTCCAAAAAAGTAACATGCTTTTACCTTGCCTTCTTCAATTGCCAGTTCAACAGACTCAAAGTCCTTATATTGATTATGCACTTCCCTGGTAATCGCTACTGAAGGAGTAAGTTTCATGTAAGATTTGGAAGCAGTTACATCTTTTGTCGGGATATGATAAGTAAAACCTCCTGCACAAATGGCAATATCCATTCCCTTCTCTATGCATTCCTGATACTCATCGGCATTGTTGATCGAATAAAATTCTATTTTGTTACATCCTGCCGCTGAAGCTATTTTATATACAAAGTCTATATCGTATCCTACAAGCACTCCTTCCTTGTTAAAAAAAGAAAACGGCATTGCCTGGGGATTAAATCCGACCTGAAGAGTTCTAGTTCTGTACATAATCTCCAGCAGAGTTTCATCTTTATCCAGATGCGAAACAGGCTTGTATTTGTCAAGCGTAAGATATTCCACTTTTATATCATTATAAATACTTGGATTAAAAGGCCTGGTATTCATATGGAGCAGTTCAAGCCTGCTTTCAGTATCATTAGAAAGCAATTGAGTCATAAACATATTCAAAGCTGTCACAAATATTACAAAAATAATAACACATCCTGCCAAAGTAGCTAAAAGCCTTGCAAGTTTTACTTTCAGATTGCCGCTTATTGATAAATAGGCCAGCATAGTAAGCGTCATGATAAAAATCGCAGCATTGGCATTGTTAAAATATACTAAGAAATTTGATACAAGCATAAAAATATCAAAAGCTTTGTTAGGCAGAGAAGTAATCTGTATCAGAAACGGGACTATCGCCGAATTGCTTCCAAAGAGGCAGGGAATCCCACCTAAATAATAGAAGAGATACCTGAAAAAATGTCCAGAAGAACCGTAATACCAGTGGGCAAAAACTATAAAGAAAATAACGAGGAACTTATAACTGGCAGGAACTACCCATCCAAACGGCACTGTAATCCTTATAATATTATTCCCTCTGTCCTGCTGATCCTGCTCAAAAGAACTAAACCCCTTCTCTTCTTCATCGAATTTAAACATCTGGTTATATATCACAGGCAATGCCAGGAAAACACTTCCGGTTGTAAAAGCTACCAGAACTGCAGGCATTGTGTATTTCATAAACTTTCTGTAATTGATTCTGCTTACAGAAGTCATTATCGCAGGATATACTATCATAGAGATGAAAACTAGATAAAATATACCTGCAAACATATAAAGCATAATGCCTTTGAGTTTCATAATACTCAGAGTTCCAAATGTATAAGAGGACATAACTAGGACTCCTAGAGGAAGCAGCAGAGTAATATAATCGTTGATTTTTTTCATCAGAGAAGCCCAGATATCAGCAGACTCAATAATGGCGGACTTGCGCTTCTCTGCCATCAAAGCTACTCCGACAAGTACGCAGAATATCACAATTGCAGGTATGTAACCGCGGGAAATTGAATAGAAAGGATTAGTAGGGATAAAGAGATCAAATAAATTATCATCACTGCTTCCCATAGTATCGAGAGGATTGAAAAATTTACTCCTGGGAATGTCAGGAAAAGAGAACTGAAGCCCAAAAGCAAAAACTATGCTTACACCCCATAAAATGAGAAGCCATATTCCCCATTTTTTGGCTAACAGCCCAGCCCTTTCCTTATCAATGGACCCAATAGACTTTATCAGTGTGAAAATCATATAAGGAATAATCGTAATCTGGAATATCTTTATGAACAAGATATTAAAACTCTCTAAAACAATACATCTGTCACCGAAGAACATCCCAACGCAAAAACCAATAGCGGTTGAAATATAAATTCTCTTGCTAAGTGAAAGCTGTTCGTACCATTTAATCAATGTCATAAATTCCTGAAATAATTTCGTTTAAGTATAGAGTTTATCACAATATTAGAAATACTTCAGCTATATATTTTTCAATTATCGCGATAGATGGTTGGGTTTTATGTAGCACTGCAATTGCCGACGGCGACACTGTAAAACTCGATAGCACAGGCTTCCAGATTTCAAAAGTGCCGGCACATATCGGGATTTTGGATGCTCCGAAATATGTTGAAATTATTTACGGAAATAATTCAGGAGAGGTAACAGTAAATATAGACAAAGTGAATAAAGCAACAGATTATCTGCTTCTTTACATGCCTGCTCCGGCATCAGCAGATAACAATGAGTGGTTCAGCAAGGTCTTCTCAAAATCCACAGGCACGCTGCACGGGCTTAAGAGCGGCACAAAGTACGCCTTCAAGGCTACTGCGATGAGTTCAGAGGCTAACAAGATGGATTCGTACAATTTCTCGAGCACAATTGAAAAACTAATCCCATAACAATCTAACCCTTGAGCTTTCGGAATCCCCACACTTCCCCGGAAACAAGAATAAAAGTGATACATGGTTTGCATTATGAAAATGTCGGCCCAGTCGTGCAGTCACCCGCATACTGAGGGAAACCCCCTGAGCTACAGTAATCAAGAGCAGCAGCACCGGTAGCACAATCCATAGCTGGATTAGCAGTATTCGGCCCGGCGTGGCAACCAGTGTGCCTGGCCCTGGGTTACTATTACCACCCTGGCATAGGAGTGCATTTCTAAGTAAGATATGTAGAGTTGGTTTTTCGTAAGCAAGTTTTCTTTTTTTCGTCATTAATATATTTCTTCTGTTTTAGTATAAATTTATAAAGATATAAACTCTAGTTCTAGTATTAGCAAAATCAAAATAGGAATTGATTGATAATATTTAAAATATTACCCTAGTCCTACTCCGCTGTCGCATTCACCGCTCGCGGCGGCTCCCGACAAACATCTATCTCCTGCGGCAGCACCTGAACCGCATCCCGAATTTGCTTCAGGGCCTGATTTGCAGCTTAACAATGAAGCTTCGTTGCTGTTGCCTCCGCAGCAAAGAGCCGCTGTAAAAAGTGATGGTAAGTTGGAGTAAAGTTTTGGTTTGTCGTATTTCATTTTGTTTGAATGTAGAGTTTGTCGCAATATTCGAAGACTTCAGCGCTGCATGAATATACACTGCTAATTGTTTCAGAATTTATGACATCTTTTACAGTTCCCTGAGAGACAAGTCTGCCGTTGCTGACTATCACAAGTTTATCGCAGAATGATGCGGACAATTGAATGTCGTGGGAGATGGTCGCGATAGTAATCCCTTTCTCATGGTTTAACTTTCTAAGCAGAGTCATCAAGTGCGATTTTAGCCCAATATCCAGCGAAGCTGTCGGTTCGTCCAGAAGCAGTATCTCTGGATCCTGAGCCAAAGCCATTGCGATCAAGACTCTTTGTTTTTCCCCGCCGCTTAAACTATTAAAATATCTTGGAGCATATTTGTACATTTTAACGAAGTCGAGAGCCTCTTTTATCGCATCTATATCTTTGGGATTCAAACCTGACATCTTATAACTCCTTGAAACCCTGCCCATTTCAACTATCTGCCAGACCGTATAAGGCAATGCTGTAAAAATCCCCTGAGGAACAAAAGCCATAGTCCTCGACCGTTCAGAATGAGACAGCGTCTTGAGTTCTTTGCCTTTTATAAAAATTCTGCCTGCCTTTGGTTTTAAATAGCCTGAAAGAATTCTGAAAATAGTAGTTTTGCCTGCTCCGCTCGGACCAATTATCCCTAAAAATTCTCCTTTATTGACAGACAAGTTAAAACTTTCCAGAACCATATCTGAGTTTGGATAAGAGAAACTTACATTCTCAAGTTTCAGGATGGGCTCGACTTCCATTTTTAGTTTTCCTTCTTCCATCTTTATCCCTTCAGCCTTCTATTTAAAATCCATAGGAAAACAGGGCCACCGATTATGGCAGTAACAACTCCGACAGGAAGTATCTGAGGATGAACAACTGTTCGAGCAATAGTGTCGCATATGACCAGATACAATCCGCCGCAGACTAAAGAGTATGGAATTAGCTTCCTGTGATCTGAACCTATAAATTTCCTTACTATGTGCGGAATAATAAGCCCCACGAAACCAATTATCCCTGATATAGATACCACACACGCAGTCATCAGAGATGAGATGCCAAGAACAAGGAAAGCGAGTTTTACAGGAGATATACCAAGATAATAGCCCACCTCCTCACCCATCGAACACGCGTTAATCTCTCTGCCGTATAAGAAAAGCGTAAAAGTACCGGCAAATGCGATCACGACCGAGACGACTATCAGAGACCAGTTCTCAGGTTCCAGATTCCCCAAAAGCCACCATGTGATGCTATTGAGCTGGCTCATATTGAGGTAACTTATAATAAACATTAAAAGGCTTGATGTGATTGTACTCAAAATAACTCCGCTCAAAATAATATTGCTTGAGTACTCTATTCCGTCTCCCTTGGACATAAGCAGAACAAGGCTTAATACGACAAGAGAACCTGCAAAAGCAAATAACGGCAAGGTGAAGAAGCCCAAAAAAGAAATACCCAGAATAATAGCAACTGCCGCTCCGACACTTGCTCCGCCACTGATACCAAGAATGAAAGGGTCAGCCAGAACATTTCTTAATATCGCCTGATACCCTGCCCCAGCTACAGAAAGAGCCCCGCCGACAGTAAAAGCTATTATCACTCTCATGAGGCGCATAATTATAATTTCCTGCATCAGGGGTTCTAGAGAGAAGTACCTGAATATGTTGATATAGGTACTCCCGCAGGAAAGAGCCGTTAGCGTTATCAGAAGCGCGAGAAGAAAAGTTACGATCAAACTAAACCTTTTCAGATAATTATTGCTTAGAGTCATCTTTGCATCTTTTGTTTCGCCAAGAAGTAAACTTCATTTATAAATCCGTCTATATCTTCTTTGCTAGTATCAAATGCCGTAACAAATCTTGCGACATTATTTTTACTATCAAAGATATGAAATGAATACTTTCTGGCTAACTCATCAGTGATAGAAAGCGGAAGTTTGACAAAAAGCATATTCGAATCAACTGCGCTTGTAACTTCAATGAAATCGAACTCCTTGAGTCTGAATTCGAAGTACTTTGCCATCTCATTGGAATGCTTTGCTGTCTTAAGATAAAGGTCGTCCTTCAGATAGGCCATGAACTGAGCGGAAACAAACCTCATCTTTGAAAGCAGATGACCAAATTGTTTCCTGACAAACTTCATCTTCTTTGATGCTTTCTCATTGAATGAGACGATCAAATCCCCAGCCAACAAACCATTCTTGGTTCCGCCGAATGAGAGCAAATCCACTCCTATCTTTGTAACCATTTCATAAGGCGTTGTTTTTAGAGAAGCAAGCGCATTAGAAAGTCTGGCCCCGTCCATGTGAAGAAGCAAATCATTTCTATGAGCAAAGTCGGATATGGCTTTGAGTTCTTCCAGCGTGTAAACCGTCCCGAACTCAGTCGTTTGCGATATGGAAATAATTCTCGGCTGAACACTGTGTTCATCGCCCAACTGCTCGAGATATTTTTCAGATGCCGAAATATCAAGTTTGCCGTCTTTATTGGGGCTGGGCAGGATTTTTGCTCCTGTCAACTTCTCAAGTGAACCGCATTCAAATGTATTTATATGAGCGCTGTCCGCGCAGATAACACCCTCATACGAGTGAAGGACAGAAGCCAGTGCCACAATATTTGCCGCCGTTCCTGAGCAAACCGGAAATACCTTAAGAGCATTACAACAAAAGAGTTCCTCTACCTTCTCTTCAAGTTTTTGCGTAATATCGTCTGCCCCATAAGGAAACGAATGCTCCTGATTAACAAGAGCAATCGCTTTAAGCATTTCCGGATGAATCCCGGAACAATTGTCGCTTAAAAATAACTTCATATCACCTTATGGCATTTCCGGAAACCTGGACTTCCTTTATCCATAAAAGACCAAATCCTATAGGAACAGCCTTCCATTGTACATCGGATGAAACATTCAGAGTTTCTTTGGCTCCCATGCTTTTAGATTCTTTTACCAGCGCCTGAAAAGCTTCATCTACTTTTACCTTATCCGTAAAAAAGGCGGGATTTCCGGGGTTAAGAGAGTCGCCTGTAGCAATCGGGACGCAGGCAAAAAGATAAAGCCCATAATTAGCCGAAATCAATGTCGCCTGAGCATTGCCAGTACCATCTGTAATATCTATTTTGTTATAATCATCTGTATTTCTTACATGCGAGCAAGATGCTAAAACCAACAAAATTACAGAAACAAATATAGAACTAAATAGCTTTCTCATTTCAAATCTCCTTATTTAACTGCATTAGCGCTAGCTTCAGTGTTCTTAGCCCAGATTATCCATAAAGAAAAACCCCCGCTTTCACTTTCTCTCAGAGTAAGATCGGAAACTCTCACAACTCCAAGGTCAGATGCTTTCCTGGTAAGCATTCCTACAGAACTGTCAGGCTTCACTGTGTCTTTAAAGAAAGAAGAACTTCCCACATTTTCAGGGTCACCGCTAATTAACGGAATAAAATAGAAGAGGTAAATACCAGTAACTCTGGCATTTACATGCGCTATTCCTTTATCGCTGTTATCAGCAAGTTTCTGTCCTTCAGTTTTAGTGGACATGTCTATTGTACTACATGAGACCAACCCGGCAATGGCAAGAATAGCCATAGCCCCGATAACTAGGCTTCTAATGCTTTTCATGTTACTCCTTTAGTTGATTCTAAACAACATAATCTTTGTGCAGGCAAATATATGTAGCGCCATAGACACCTGCATCATTTTCCAGCATAGCTTTCTTAATCAGGACATCCTCATATCCTTTTGGAATATATTGCTGGAAGACTTTATTCAGATGGGAAAAGAAAAATTCTCCCTGAGCTGAAATGCCGCCGCCGACGACTATTACTTCCGGGTCAAACAATGACACCACTGTATCAAGTCCACCGCAGAGAGAATCTATAAAATCATCATATACCTTCAATGCATGAGCATCCTTTTCCTTAACTTTATTCATAAGATCAAGACCATTAATCGTCTGACCAGTCAATTTTTTATACCTGTTCACGAGAGAACTTGTCGAAGCTGTCTTATCAAAAAGGAAATCAGTTCTTTCCTTCTTCTCTAAAATATCGCTGGTGCCGGCCAATCTGGCGAATTCTCCTGCAAACCCATGAAATCCTTTGTAAAGTTTTTCATTTAAAATACATGCCCCGCCCACTCCTGTTCCCAATGTTAGAAATACTATGAATTTGCTGTTCTTACCTGCTCCTTTCCACATTTCGCCGAGAGCCGCGCAATTTGCGTCATTTTCTACAAAAACTTTTACGCCTGTCTTGGGTTCGATTTTTTCTTTGAGCTTACATCCTGTATATCCAGGAAGGTTGGCGCTTAAAGTAACTATACCCTTATCGCTGTCTATCAAACCAGCAGTGCTAATTCCAATAGCGCTAATCTTATGATCCCTTGAGAGCTCCTGGAAGATATTTATTATCAGATCAGGAATCGCATTCTTGCAATCAGCACCTGGGGTTTTTACACTGTCTTTCTGGACTATTATTCCGCCTTTTTCGACGACACCATATTTTATAGATGTACCGCCGATGTCAAAACTAAGAATATTCATAATTCTTTACCTTCCTTTTATTTTTGTTGATTTAGATTGTAAGTGATTATAATATTCTAAGGAAGACTGCTTTGTTTTTGAAGATGTGCTTCTAATGTTTATTAAAAAACAGGATAATATAAGTGAAATACGATTTAATTATTTTCGATTGCGACGGTGTGATAGTTGACAGCGAACCTATAGCAAATAGGATATTTGCAAAGTTACTACACGAATTAGGCTACAGTTTGACTTACGCCGAATGCGAAAAGATGTTCACTGGTCGTTCAGACAAGGATTGCCTTGCTTTACTGGAAGAAAAAACTGGTATGGCGCCCCAAAAAGACCTCTTTGAGATATTTGATGAGCGAGCTTTTAAAGCATACGAAAAGGAATTAAAGACGGTCGAAGGAATAGAAGAAATAATTTCCCTTCTTAACTTTGATGATTTTTGTGTGGCTACTAATGCTCCTGAAAAAAAAATCTATAAGACTCTGGGCATAACAGGACTTCTTCCAAAATTTAAGGGTAAGATCTTCTCAAGTTCAATGGTAGAGCGCCCAAAACCATTCCCTGACTTATTCTTATATGCTGCTAAAAAAATGAACGCGGTTCCTGAAAAGTGTGTCGTGATTGAAGATTCTCCTTATGGCGTAAGCGCGGCGGTATCTGCAGGCATGGATGTTCTGGGTTACTGCAAAAGAACAGATAAGAAGATTCTCAAGAATGCCGGAGCTATCACTTTCAATAGAATGTCAGACCTTAAAACTCTTTTAGGACTAAACTAGAATGTTATGTTCAAAGAATTTATTTCTGATCGGAGCGGCAGATAGAAATGTCGGAAAAACAGAGTTTGCCTGCTCCATAATTAAACAAATCACTTTAGCTGGACACAAGGTTATCGGCGTAAAAGTCACCACTGTTAAAGATGATGATCATGGCACTTGCCCAAGAGGCGGACAGGGCTGTGGCGTTTGCTCTTCTCTTTCCGGAAATTTCTGCCTAACTCATGAAACCGACTCAAATAGCCCAAAAGACACATCGAGGATGCTCAGAGCCGGAGCAGAAGCAGTTTATTGGCTCAGAGTCCGAGATGGAGCGCTCAAAGAAGGGGCTTCGGCTCTTTTGAAAGAAATAGAAACTCTTCACGGATTTGATGTCCCAATTGTCTGCGAGTCAAATAGTTTGCGAACAGTTCTCGAACCAGGACTCTTTTTCGTTCTAAACCGCTCAGGTAATACAAACATCAAGAATTCATGTAAGGCGGTTGAACATCAATCTGATAAAAAAGTTACTCTTCTCTCTGTAGAAAAGGGATTCGACTTCGATCTGAACAGAATTTCCTTTGAAAATGATAGATGGTACTTCAAAACTGATGCTTCCTGCATAATCCTGGCTGGCGGTAAAAGCACCAGAATGGGTGAAGATAAAACAAAACTCAAAATCAATGGCATGCCTTTAATCGAGAATGCTGTTATGCAACTTTCACCCATTTTCAGCCAGATAATCTTAAGTTCAAACAAGCCCGATGAATTCTCCTATCTAAACTTGACTGTTATAAAGGACAACGAAGATGAACATGGTCCTTTGATGGGCATTTACAGCTGCCTTCTGAAATCGGAAACCCAGAAAAACTTCATTGTCGCCTGCGACCTTCCAGAAATAGATTTAAATCTGATATACAGACTATTAGAATCATCCAGAGACGCAGATGTTGTAATCCCCAAACACAAAGATAATATGATCGAACCGCTTTTTGCAGTCTATGACAAAAAAACTCTTCCTGCCATAGCCGAAACACTCAAGACCTCTAAACAGATCAGGGCTTTTTTTAATAAAGTAAAAGTTAGCTATCTGGACACTGACTCCACTTTCTTTAACATCAATACTATAGAAGATTACAAAACTTTTGCAGATAAAAATAAACAAGGATTACGATGAATAAAAGACTGCTCCAAAGCTTCATCAGATATGTAAAGATAGACACTCGTTCAGATTCCTCCTCTGATACCTGTCCTAGTACGCAAAAACAGTTTAACCTTGCCAAAGTTCTTGAAGCTGAACTAAGAGAACTTGGTTTGACAGATATAAGACTTGATGAGCACTGCTATTTGTGCGCAACTCTTCCTGCCAATTCTTCTGATAAATATCCTGTTATCGGACTTATTGCACACATGGACACAGCACCTGACTTGACGGGAGAAAATGTTAATCCTCAACTAATAGATAACTATGATGGCAAAGATATAAATCTGGGTGGAAAAGGCAAGTTCACTCTCACTCCGAAAGATTTTCCTGAGATGAAAGAATATATCGGAAAAACTCTTATCACTACAGACGGAGAAACCCTCCTGGGAGCCGACGATAAAGCAGGCATTGCAGAAATAATGGAAGCTCTTCACTACCTTAAAGATCATCCTGAATTTAAACACGGCACAATAAAAATAGGTTTTACTCCAGATGAAGAAATAGGCAGAGGCGCAGACAAGTTCGATGTAAAAACTTTCGCCGCTGACTTTGCCTATACTATTGACGGCGGAAGAATCGGCGAAATTGAATTTGAAAACTTCAATGCTGCTCACGCAAAAATCAGAATCCAGGGGCGCAATGTCCATCCGGGTTCGGCAAAAAATAAAATGATCAATTCAATCCATATAGCTGAGCGACTGAATAGCATTCTACCAAACGAAGAACGCCCGGAACATACCGAAAATTATGAAGGTTTTTTCCATCTGATAAAATTCAATGGAACTGTTGAGGAAACGACTCTCGAATACATCATTCGAGATCACGACAAAACTAAGTTTGAAGCTAGAAAGAAAAAAATCAGCGACATTGTCTATTTCCTTAACTCCCAATACGGCAAAGAATTAATATCACTTGAGCTCAAAGACCAGTATTACAATATGCGAGAAAAAATCGAACCCGTCATGCATATCATTGATCTTGCCAAAAAAGCTGTTTCAGCCGCAGGAGTCGAACTTGATATCATTCCCATAAGAGGCGGCACAGACGGAGCCAGGCTTTCCTACATGGGTCTGCCCTGCCCTAATATCTTTACTGGCGCTCATAACGGTCATGGAAGATATGAATTCGTCGTCCTTGAATCCATGGAGAAAGCCGTCGAAACCATCCTTAATATCATGAAATTTTCAAAGCTATAAAAAATGAAGACTTGTATTAAATATCTGGCGATCACTTTTCCTATTGTTGTTGTCCTCACTGCTGCTTCAATACTGTTTTTTGATAGAGAAGTCGCATCAACAATGCACGGGCTATTATACTCTCCAGAAAATATTAAAAAGAATGCTCACCTGGGAACCTATCTTACTTTATGCGCCTATTTATGCATGATACCTATTTTTGTAATCTACTATTTTCTAAGGCTAATGGACTTTGACAAACTCAAATTCTGGATGTTTATAAGGCAATTATCTTTATGTGTCGTATTTGGGTTTTTCATCAAAGATTGCCTGAAGTTCTTTTTTGGACGGAATACAGTTCTTATGTTCAGCTCTGGTAAACTCAGATTCTTAGTGAATCCTGAAAGTTACGGTTTCCACTTCTTTAAACTTGGGGCTGATTCTTTCCCATCTGGGCACATGACAATGATATGCCTTGGGATGGTATCTATTATGCTGTTCTATCCGAAACTAAGAATCATCTCAATCCTCATGATACTTATTATGGCAGGAGCTCTTTTATTGAACAATCTTCATTTTCTTGGCGACATCATCGCAGGAGCCTATCTTGGAACGACAATTGCCCTTGGAGTTTATTACCTTGGAGTACATAAAGATGAGACTTGCTGTTAAATATTCAGCTTGGAAAGCGCATAAAAGGCGGCTGTAGATGCGATAGCTTCGCTCTTGAGCAAATCGGTATTTGAGTCTTTATAGTCACCTATACCTTCTCCAGGACAAGCTGTAAATTCTACGACGACATTCAGGATAGAAGCGGCTTTAATATTCTTAAATCTGGCATGAGTGATTATAGAAGCTGTTTCCATATCTGCTCCAAGCACGCCAAAAGACGACCAGTAACGGCAGATGTCGTTTTCCCTGTCCGTGTAGAAAGAGTCGTGGGAGTAAACTACTCCTTTGCTAAAAGTGATCCCTGAATCTGACAAGTTCTCCTTAATCAACTGAACTAAGTCCATATCCGATACAGCCGGATATTCCGGGCCCACATACATTCTCGATGCTCCGTCGCAACGAACAGCACCTTCTACGATTATGAGTTCTCCATTGTGAATATTCTTCTGGAGAGAACCTGCGCTTCCGATTCTTATGACCGCTTTCATCCCGCATTTTATAAGTTCTTCCATAGCTATAAGAGCAGAAGTGCCTCCGATGCCAGTTGAGCATATAGTAAAAGGCAAGCCTTCCCAGAAGGACTCATAAACAGTAAATTCTCTATTTGATGAGATAAACTTCGGGTTCTGCCCAAGTTTCGCAATCCTCTCGACTCTGGCAGGATCGCCGCAAACTATTACTCTTGGGTGAATATCGTTTTCATCACAATTAATATGCGGTTGTTTCATAGCTTAAATCTCCTTGTTTTTCTTTGCAGTTTTTATCCAGTTTATCGTTCCGCTCGCTGCTATAAAAGTAAGCAGTACATACTCTAATGCTATCACATAGACCCCCTGCGTTGAGTACAATATTATGCTCAGAATGTCTATGAGAAACCACATTATCCAGTTTTCTACATACTTTCTGGTCATCAGTATCATCGCTATCAGAGAGAGTATAGTCACTGTCGAATCCAGGATTGGATTCGGATCAGGAATGAGAGGCGGAACTGCAAGGTTAACACCTGCAAGATTCACTATATAAACGGCAGCTTTAGTAAGAGAGTAAAAGATTGGATTAATAAAAAGAGCAAGGACTATTATGCATACTATGGCAGAGATGACAGTTGTAATAGTTTTTGATTTGGACATCCATCTAACTTTCAGAGCCGCAGAACTATCACTGCTCTGTCTGCTCCAGGCATACCATCCATAAATATTTATCACGAAGAAATAGAGTTGCAGAAGCATATTGGCATAGAGCTGAATCTGGTAAAATATAATGCAGAAAAGAGCCACATTGATTAAACCATAGAAATAATTAATGATCTTCTCTTTGCTGGCATACCAGATACACAGAAGCCCGAAGACTGTTCCTACTGCTTCGATATAAGACAAGTCATAACCCGTCCCTAACGGGATGTGAACCATAATATTTTTGATGCTGAACCAAAACTCCAGATGCTCCATTATCAAACTCCCTAATATATTTGTTTATTATTCAATCGCCTCTGTATTCGGATTTTGGTAGGGTCAGATCTCCGAGCTGACCGCTCTTTACGGACGGTTGCGGAGAACCGTCCCTACCTTAATTCAATGACATTGGTTTGTTATTTATATTCTTGCATCCAATAAACCTAAAAGGGATGGCATCAGTCCTCTGAAGCCTAATACAGTCGAAGTGGACTTCGACCCTCCCGCACATTACTGTTATAATTACACTCCAGTATTATTTCATTATCATTGTAAAATAATGAGCTTCTCCGTCAGGATAGACAGCAGAAGGTTCGGTAACTGCGATTTTGAATCCGGCTTTAACTGCAAGATTTCTCCATTCTTCCTCAGTCGCGTGGTAGTCTATACGGTCTGCTCTTTCTTTTCCTATCATAAAGAGCGCTTCAGCAAGAAGAAAATCATCAATAGATGCAAGCTTTTCCTCTTGGGTTAGAGGACTATTATTAATATCATTGAATATAAATCCATAACTTCTTGTAATCGAGTAGATAAGATCTGGAGAATCCTTTTCAGGCAAATCATGAGTACTATTCATTTCGACTAACAGAAGAGATTTTGTAAGGTTTTTCAGTTTCTTGAGAAGCTCAAGTTTCAATGTTGACGGCATGTGATGGATTGATCTTGAGCAAATCGTAGTCCAGAATGGAGCAAAACTCTTAAGCTTGGCGATATTCTCTTCCCTTAGGCTTTGAGCAGGACAACAGATTGTTTCGACTTTAACTTCAGCATTAATAGTTTCTTCGCAGAATTTTTTTGCCGCTTCAAGCATTGCAGGAAACTTATCGAGAAGGACAAGGTTTACTCTCTTAACTTTTCTTTTACTCAAAATATGATTTATAATCTGCGCAGTCATCTTTCCATTGCCTGGTCCGATGTCAAGGATATTTACGCTCTCGCAATCTTCATATATAGTTTCAAAAAATGTGCCAATAGTCTTAAGCGTGTTTTCGAGTTCTATCTTGAATAGGTTTGTTTTAACCCAGGCATCATAAGGAAGAGATGATTTGAAAACGACTACTTTGGGTTCGACTGAACCATTCTTCTTCAGGTAACGGAAAAATTCATCTGCAAAAGGATCTTTCAGTTTGCCAGAATTATAGATAGAGAAAGCTTGCTCTCTTCTCCCATGCGTCGCAAGTAATACCGTTGCGTAAAGCAGAGGAAAGTCGCACTTCAATTTTCCTGCCTTATCACATGCATCTAATATCAAAGGCAAATCTTGCCCTTCATATATCTTCTCTTTGATCTCCAGAAGAGATGAAAGCTCTTCTGAACTAAAATAACCGCTCATGTATTTAACCTCACTTTACTCTAATTACTTGTGTCGCAACTCAACCAGGATAACTTTAATCATATTTCATTCTTGATTTCGTGTTCCCATTGACTGATTTGAAATATATTTGGGTAGATCCTTTATTTTATTATTTCCAATAATAATAATCTAGGAAGCCTTTGAAATTACTCCCTGAGTCTGGCTTATATACTAAAAATAGTTCTTCAAAATCTTCCTGACACAAGTATTTTATAGTTTTCCCTGATTCACCGGTATTAAGCGTCAATAGAGGGCTATAATTTTGTGTTTTTGTATTGTAATAACATAGTAGAGTATTACTAATGATAAATAGTTTATTAGCATCAGCATCAGATATTTTTTGGATAATGCCGCTTCCATAATCGACTTTTATCAAATGTAATTTGATAAATAAGATATCTCCGCGTTTATATTTCCCTATAGATACTTTTGTAAGCGCTTTTGTGTTAGCCTCTAAAGTTGCGTATTTGTATTCTATGAGAGATGCATTGCTTTTGGGATTTATTAGGTTTTCTTCAGAATTACTTTGAGACTCTTCAGCATTGTTCAATTTAGCATTCTTAAGTTCTTCATTTTCGATTCTGAGAAGTTCTGATTCTTTTCTTTGCTGTTTATAGAGTTCCTTGAATTCATCATTGTTTTTTTCAGCAGAATTACTAACCTTGAGCGAAGCAGTAAGTTTAGCAATCTTAGCATCTTTTTGGTCTATTTCATTTTTCAATTTATTCATTTGCTGATAATTGCTTGCTATTTCATTAGCAACTGATTTGAGCACATCTTGATCAACAGCTAATTTCGAGGCCGAAATAAAAGCGCTCTTATTAGGAATTGAAACTTTTAGAACCTTAGCTATAGCCAAAAAACATGAAGCAAATTCGCTGTTGGCATCCAAAGACTTCTTCGACATTTCAGCAACAGTATTTGAAGATTTTTCATATGAGCTTAAATCCGTAAGTGAAGACTCTTTTTGTTGATTATCAACATCTATTTCTTCTGAAATAGAGCTGAGAGTTTTAGCAAGACCATCTCTCTCTTTTACCAAATCGCTAGCTTGTTTTTCAATCAGCGTAACTGACTGATTAAAGGTGTTTTTGTTTTCTAATGAATCGGGAGTAATCTTTTTTGCATAAAAAGTTCCGCTATTTTGATCCATGATCCGCGCTGCTTTATTCATTACATCATATGTAATAGCATTATCTTTACTCATTAAAGTAACTTTATTATGTAAAGAATATAAGAGGATGCAATTTATTATAATTCCGATGACGCCCAGGATAAAAAGCCAAAAAACCATAGAATCTGTGATATGTAGTTTAACCAATGAAGATTCTTCGTGTGGTTCATGTTCTGGTTCTTGATCATGAAAAATGATTTCTTTCGGTTTATTTGATTTCTTCCAGAAAGCTAATTTCATAACTTATCCCTTTTATTTGTATAATGCTGTTTAGCTCAATTCTATGACATCAAATAAGAAGCCGCAAAGCCTCCAGCCTCATCTTTTATCGTTTTATTTCCATTTTTTCTGAAAATGCACAGATTTTACAGGTATTCAGAGGAGAAATGCTAACTTACAATGCCGTATTGCAGGTTTACGACAGTCCATTGTAGTATTACAACAGCGCATTGCAGGTCTGCAATGAAGCATTGTATGTTTACGGCGTTACAATGTATATCTGCAATGGAGCAAAGTAAGTCTGCAGTGAAGCATTATACCCTTACAATACAGCGTTGGAGGATTGCAATGCTGTTAAGTTTTGCTTATTTGTTTGAATGAAGGTTTTAAATAATATGCTGCAAACTTGCCGCGCCAATTATCGCTTTGTCACTGGAGTTTAACTTTGATCACTGCCTTATGAATCAAGCCTTCTCCGATAATAGGAGTATGTGCATCGCCGGGAAAAAAGATAATAAATTGATTAGGGTTTACAGGAATATAAAAATCCACTTCATCTGAGTAGAACATAATATCCTTCTCTTCATTGTAGGGAATCTGGATACCTTTGCATTCAGAAACGCTTTTCCAGCCCATGGTGTCTGTGAGATTAAATGGAATCTGAATATCTATGTACTTTTTATGAGCCTCAAGGAAGGCGCCTTCTTTGCTTCTTGCCATAACTTTATCAATCCCTATGTACCCTAGATCGTTAGGCATCTGATGTTTTCCTTCACCCAGACTCTTTAAATCTATCGAAAAGATATAGTCAAAGACATTTTTAAATGAACTGAAACATCTCTCGTATTGCCTCAAATTATCAAGTTTATCTATAATCATTTTTAATCTTCTCCTAACTAGAATTTTTAAGATGCCATCAAGTATATCCTTTTATTTTTTCCCTATCAAGGGTATTAGAAGATAGGGTTTAGATAATGCACACAAGTTGAATTTGCTATAAACTACTTTTATATGTAATACCGTTTCATTTTAACTATAGATGGAGTTACTACCGTGGCAGACAATATCTCAGACTATCTCTTGGCGGGATTAGAATCAGACAGCAAAGTTGTTTTTGACAATATCCTCACCGCGCTTAAAGACGCTAAAATAAACAAAGATATCATTGAGGGACTCACTATGATTATTGAGTCTTTCCTTGAAAATCCAGAAGCCGGCGCAAATAAGACCGCATTCATAGTTGAGCTTCCAAAGTACATGACTTCAGATTTAGAGATTTTAAGAACTGCCCTGCCGACTGCAATTAAAAAATTCTTACCTTCGACTCTCAATAAGACTACAGCGATAAAAGTTCTAGGCGTAAAGAACAAGACCGTCCCATTACCTGTAGTTTATGCAAGATACAGCACTCTGATGAAACTGCAAAAAGGTCAGATTTTCCAAAGCTCTTTATCCAAAAGCTGGGGATTGACTGGAGAGATAGACTCCATGATAGGAACTATCGGCGTTTTCTCTTTCAATAATACCTTTATTCAGGATGTCGAACTAGATTCATTCCTGGAAAAATCATTTCTTTTTAAACATACGAAAGAGCTGGAAAAGTTAATTTCCTCAAAAAAAGCCCCGCTTAAAAATGATTTCGTAGAACTTATCAAGAGCTATGCTATTTCACAAGTGGACGAACTTCAGCTAAAAAGCATTGCACTGGAAACTTTCGTACCTGGAGTTTTATCCTTAAATGAATTTAATGTCTGGTGGAATGAACCTTCTTCCAAGAAAATACAGACACCTGACACAATTGAACAAATTGATATCCAAAGCGCAAGAAGTATCCATGAACTTCATACAATATTAAAAAACAACGAAGCAAAACTTAAAAAAATTACTGATGATAAAGTAATTAATCATATATGCTCTGTTTTAAATCAGATTAAAGCTTCATCAAAATTAAAGGATTTCATGAATTGGGCTGAATCAATTTCTATGTTAAATCCTCTGGTATCAGTTGAATCTATTAAGACATTCGCTCCCAAAGACAACGGTGTTCAGGAAACAGTTTGGCCTCTTTACGAGATGAACGATATCTGCCTTGGCATCTGGACACAACTTAAGGCCCTTGACCTTTCAAACTGGATTATATTTACTGAACATATAGAAGGTCTGGATTATCTGAAGAAAGTATTAGCCCTTCTTCCGTGGAAGGTCTGGCCGTCACTGTGCGGCAAACTAAGTACGGCGTTCATCGAATCAACCATTGAAGAATCCAATAAAGTAACAAATGCTGAAATGCTTCTGTGGATGTGGAAAAACAAGGATAAACTAGGAAGTGAAACTCTTTCAAAGCTTAGTTATTCCGCTGTAATTCCTGCGATTTATAGATCCAAACCTGGCGCTTTATGGCAAACAGGCCCTAAAGAACTAAAAAGACTCTTGCTGGAAAACGCTGATTTCCAATCTCAGATAACAGGAAAGGAAACAGAAGAAAACATCATAGGATTTCTCGAGTACTTAAATAATTCATCCATTCTGACTTCTGTGGACAGGCAAACTATTATTGTAAAGCTATCAAGACTATCTCCAAAAGCTAAAGAAATCCTGAATTCTGATAGAGCTAAAAAGTTAATCGCAAGCAAGCAACAAAGATCTCCTCAGGAAGCTAAGGAAGAAGTCTATATCACATCCAATAAATCTTTTAATGACAAAATCAAAGAACTCAAAGATCTTATAAATAGACAGATTCCTGAAAATACTGAAGCATTGACTTCAGCAAGAGCGCATGGAGACTTGAGAGAAAATGCAGAGTTTGCCGCCGCAAAAGAAAGACAAAAATTCCTGAACGAACATAGGATAATCCTCGAAGTAAGAATAAGCTCTACCCAACCTACTGATTTCTCAGACGCAAAAGTTTCCGATACAGTAATTATAGGTTCGACTATTACTCTGTCGTATGAAAACAATACTAAAGAAACATTCCACATACTCGGCGCATGGGACAGTAATCCGGCTAAAAAGTATGTATCCTATGACACTGATCTTGGTAAAGCAGTCACAGGAAAAAAATTAAAAGACTCAGTAATGCTTCCTGATGGGAAGAAATGCATAATTTCTCATATTGAAAAAATATCCCAAAAAATCATCGATGAACTCAAATAACTACTGTTTGACATGTTAAAATTTTATTTTCTATTAGCGCTTTCCATTAGCTTTGTTCTTCTATCTGGATGTGAGAGTTTGCCTCCTGGAGATGCCCCTGAAGGGCCTATTATTGAAGTACAAGGCAATAATGATACTATTCTTGAGGAGAGTGCAGCTATAGAAAAAATGACTACCGCCATAGCTTCTTCAGAGCCGTTGATTACATCCAATACTCCATTAAATGTCATACTCTCAAAGACTAATGTTCAGAGTGATTATTCAGCTAACGCAACTGCAATTTCAGCAAGGGTCTTCAGAGAGTTGATAAATACAGGAATCATAGATTGCACGACTAGCAAGAACCCTGATTTTATTCTAACTTCTACCTTTGTAAAGCTTCAAAAAACTGACGATGGCGAAATTATATTTAAGTGGATAATGGGACTAACTAATGAAGGCTCTTCAAACTCTGTTTTCAGCTATAGCTTAAAAGTCAAAGTCAAACTCATTGCCTCAAGTGCGCATATGATTAAAGCAGAAGAAATCACCCCGACTTACAAATAGAAGTTGCCACATTCAATTTATTCAAAATAAACAGAGCTTCCAGTGGTGAGTTTCTGGGCTTTTAATTTAGCTTTGTTTGATGCGACATCCTCTTCATCAAAATAAATAGCTCCAGAAAGCTCCACTATGCAATCAACTTTACCGTTAGTTTTTCTAGGAACTTTTATATCAGCGTACTTCTCAAGCCATTGGGCGTCTCTTTCAATAAGCATTTCTCTGCAACTTTCAACGGAGTCAACTCCTGTTTTGTTCTTGGTCGGTGCAAATTGTTTCTCTCTTCTGGCTTCTAAAATCATTGTCTTCTCTGCAATCGGCAAAGCATCGAAAATAAAACTCTCAAGCTTTACAGCATTCTCTTTATCTGGTTCAATTCTAATGCCATTTTCATTTATAAAAGGCACTTTCTTGTCAGCCCTGTGCCATGGAAGAGAAATAGAATCATTTTTTGTTAAGCGCTCAACAAAAGCTTTTGACACAATATGGATTGCAGGACTTCCAGCTATAAAGGCCAAAGAACCATCGCTGTTTCTCTTTTCAGCTAAAACATTAGGCATATCGCTATACTCAATGATCATAGTTCTATCACCAGAAACACAAAAGTTGCCAAGTTTTTCGAAAGGTCCTGTTTTTGATAACATAATGGCGCTCATTTCAGATTCAGTAATTGCGTGCAGGCCTATAAAAAGCAAATCTATAATAGGCACCAGTGGATTATCCACCTGGAAATATGATATGAACTCAACACCCCTCTTTGTCATGTCTGCTAAGGCCCCGGACTTATGCAAACCTAACAAACTTCCTCCGTGTCCATTAGGAGAAAGCGCCAATGAGTTCTTGGTATCAAGCAGTATCTTGCCATCTAGTCCAATCGCAGGCATTGTGCCTTGCCTGAAAAACATAACATTTGTTTTATTTAACTCAAAGTAATTGTGCGACTCAAAAAAACTAACTGTTTCTGAATGGTTCATATCACTTGTCATTATATACCAGGGAATTGTGGCTGAGTATTTTTCTGATGCTCGCTTGATTCGTTCAGCAAAATACTGAAAAAGCGATTTAGATTTAAGCACAGTTATTGGATAAGTTCCTTTTGGTCCGTTAAAACCAAGTCTTGTACCTTGTCCGCCAGCCACAGTAAAAGCTGCAACTTTTGAAGCTGACAGAAGACTCTTTGCTTTTTCTATAGCTTCTATATATAGCTCTTTTTGTTCCTTAGTCTTTGGTTCCAGAGGAAAAAATGGCGCTGGCGTTAAATCGTCAGGTATTCTGATTACAGGTTTTTTTAGAACATACTCTTTTATCAACCCGTCAATCTCTTTCCAATTTATTTCATTGATTTGATTAGCCAAAACATCTTGTTCTTTCTGGTTTAATTCATTCCAGAACTTAAGAAGATGCTCCTGTCCAAACTTTGAAAGCCTATCCCGTAATACTTTAAGCATAAATACTCCTATTTTATTCCTACTGAAAAATTTCACTAAAACACATTATAGCTAATAGTTTTTATCTATAAAGTTTCGAAAAAAGATAAAGTGCAATTATGTAAAATAATCCAGTTTTCCTACATAATTTGAATAAGAACTTGAATTGATATTTTGACTCCTTATAATCTTTCGTAATTGCCTTTTTAAAACTCAACAAGAAGCCGGATAATTTAAAAATGCCTAAATTCTTAACTTTTGAAAATATTTCGAAAAGCTTTGGTAAACAACAAGTAGTTAATGATGTCAGTTTCTCAGTTGCCAAGGGCGAAGTTTTTTCTCTTTTGGGACCAAGCGGTTGTGGAAAAACCACATTACTAAGAATATGCGCCGGTCTTGAAGAACCCGACACAGGAAAAGTTTTTCTTGATGGTAAAGATATCACTAACCTTTCTCCAAACGAGAGACAGGTTAATACCGTTTTCCAAAACTATGCGCTTTTCCCTCATATGACTGTAAGAGACAATATCGCTTTCGGGCCCAAAATAGCCGGATGGAATAGAAAAAAGATTATATCCGAAGCTAATTCCTTCATGGACCTAACCCAAATGACGGAACACAAAAACAAATATCCTCATCAACTTAGCGGCGGACAAAGACAAAGAGTCGCTATTGCCAGAGCTCTCATTAATCGCCCTCTTGTTCTTTTACTTGATGAACCTTTAGCGGCTCTGGACCTTAAACTCAGGCAGAGAATGCTTGTCGAACTCGACACAATTCACGACCAGATTGGTACGACATTTCTATTTGTGACACACGACCAAGGCGAAGCAATGAGCATCAGCGATAAAATAGCAGTTATGAACAAGGGTATAATCGAGCAAATAGGAAGTCCGCCACAAATTTACGAGTCCCCAAATACAAGTTTCGTCGCGGCATTCATCGGGGATACAAACTTTTTCGAAGGAACAGTGAGCGAAGTTACCAATAGCGAAATAAGCAGAATTAAACCCAGCGATTTTTCTGAAATAACTGTTTATAACGATAAACACCTTTCAATTGGAACCCAAGTTTACCTAAGTATTAGACCTGAAAAAATTAACATCTCAAAAACCCTTCCTTTAACGGATAAATCTTATATCAATACATTTAAAGGCATTGTTGATGATGTCATCTATTTAGGTTCAATGACAAAATTCTGGGTTAAAACTCAGGACTACAAACTGTCAATAATAAAACAGCACTCTAGCTTTCTTTTGGACGAAGAGCCAATTAGATGGAATGACGAAGTT
>Ga0194053_10000195_pt1 | contig 47059 bp, 54 predicted proteins | sample SepL228m_MetaG_FD_161684 | JGI IMG/M metagenome (GOLD analysis project Ga0194053, IMG submission 161684) | Anoxic zone freshwater microbial communities from boreal shield lake in IISD Experimental Lakes Area, Ontario, Canada - Sep2016-L227-8m | ecosystem: Environmental > Aquatic > Freshwater >...
GAGTGGCGGCTGTGATGCTCGTGCTTGCGGCGGTAGCGCTGCCGGAGCAGATGGGAATGACGCCTGAGCATCAGGAAAAATTTTTTCATGCCATCCGGTTGAGCGAATATCAGCGAGACCGGATTGAGGTGTTTTTGCAGCCTGGAAAAGATCCGATGGGCACGGGTTGGAATAAGCGGCAATCCGAAATAGCTGTGGGTTCAGGGGGGCTTACGGGTAAAGGGTACTTGGGCGGAACGCAGAATATTCTGGGTTTCCTGCCGCGTACGGTGGCTCCGACGGATTTCATTTTTTCGGTTATTACGGAGGAATTGGGTTTTTTGGGAGCTTTAGGCGTGTTGACGATGTATGGTGGGCTGGTGGTGTGCGGTTTATATGCTGCCATGATGGCGCGCGATAAAATGGGACGGGTGTTGTGTGTGGGTATTGTAATGATGGTATTCACGCATGCTTTTGTAAATATGGCAATGACCATTGGGGTGTTGCCAGTGGTGGGGATCCCTCTGCCGCTGGTCAGCTACGGTGGGACATTTATGGTAATTACTCTGTTTGCTTTAGGTTTGATTCAAAGTGTGTATGTGCGACGGCCGGGATTGTGACCGTTGTCAGGAAAGGATGTGCTGAATGTTTGGATTTCGTTTTGGAAGAAAGAGTTTTAAGCGGGAGATTGTGATTAATGCCGAGAGTCTGGAGACCCGTGTGGCGGTTCTGGAGAACGGTAAACTGGAGGAGTTCCAGGTTGAGCACCCCACCGAGGAACGGATTGTGGGGGGGATTTATAAAGGGGTGATTAAAAACCTGGAAGATGGGTTGCAGGCCGCTTTTGTGGATATTGGCCTTAAGAAAAATGCATTCCTGCATTATTGGGATATGATTCCGGAAGATGCAGCCCGCCTGGAGGCGGCGGAGGATATCACGATCAGAAATATGACGAAGAAAAAACGTCATACAAGCGCGGAAATTGCCCGAATGTTTCCCATCGGTTCTGAAATTGTGGTTCAGGTCACCAAGGGGCCGATCAGCACCAAAGGGCCGCGGGTAACAGCAAACCTGAGTATTCCGGGGCGGTATCTGGTGATGTTGCCCGGTAGTAATTTAAAAGGTGTTTCGCGTAAGATTGAAGACGAAAAAGAGCGGCAGCGCCTGAAGAAAGTGCTGGCCCGGCTTCCCACGCCCGAGGGTGTTGGCTTGATTATCCGTACGGCCGGCATGGGCGCCCAGCAACGCAGCTTCGTTCGCGACATGCGGGCGATGGTGGATGTGTGGGGAGAGATTAGTCGCGGGATCCGGGAGACACCGGCCCCGTGCTGTTTATATGAAGAACTCGACCTTGTGGAGCGCGTGGTGCGGGACTGGCTGACAGAAGATATTGACCGCATTGTGGTGGATGATCCGCTTAAGGTGGAGCGTATTAAAGATCTGGCCTCGAAAATTTCGCGGCGTGTCCGGTCCCGCATTCAGCAGTACGAGGGGGCGGCTCCGATCTTTGACCACTTTAATATCGAACGCCAGCTTGAAAATGCATTTGCCCGCAAGGTGATGCTGAAGTCAGGCGGATATATTATTTTCGAGGAGACCGAGGCGCTGATTTCCGTGGATGTTAATACTGGCCGGCACAAGGGGGCACAATCCCAGGAAGATGTGATATTCGAAGTTAACACGGAAGCGGCTGAGGAAGTGGCGCGTCAGCTCAGGTTGCGAAATGTCGGCGGGTTGATCGTGGTTGATTTTATCGACATGAAGCAGAAGAAAAACAGAAACGCCGTATATAAAACGATCAAAGACGCCCTGCATCGCGATAAGGCCAAGACCAATGTTCTGCAAATTTCCCATCTTGGATTGCTGGAAATGACCCGGCAGCGTGTGGATGAGGGCGTGCTCTCCTCCATGTTTGTGGATTGTCCGTATTGCAAGGGCAAGGGGAGCGTGAAGTCGCCGCTTTCCATGAGTGTTGAGATTCAACGCCAGATCGTGGCTGTGATGCGCCGGTTTAAAGATTCAGGCCAGAACCGGAAATTACAGATTGTCGTTCACCCCACGGTGTTGGAGCGGTTGCGTAAAGAGGATGAAGCCGTTCTTGTTAATTTAGAAAGCAAATTTGCGGGCTTTTTGAGCTTCAGGGCTGATCCGGGGCGCCATGTAGAAGATTTTGATGTCCGGAATGCGGAAACCAGCGAGATGTATTTTACCACCATTTCAAAACCAGCAGAGTCCCGTCCGGGCTGATTTGGTGGAGTGAAATTGAGTGGAGAATAAAAAAAACTAAAAAGAATTATAATCCTGTTGACAGTAAATCAGCGTATGGTAGATTTTGCGGTCTGTTTTTGGGATGAGTCCATAAGTTGAGTGTGAATTACTTGGCAGGGAGCGAATTTCCCGTTGTCGGATTTGATGAAGGCAACAGGAAGTCGTCTTTTTGTGTTTGTTGGAAGCTAAGGTGGAAAAATCGCGAGGCCCCCGTAGCTCAGTTGGTAGAGCACGTCCTTGGTAAGGACGAGGTCAGCGGTTCGATCCCGCTCGTGGGCTCCATAATTTTGAATGACCGGATTGGCTGGTCAAAGTGGAACTGAAAAAGAGAATAAACTAGGAGTACGACTATGGCGAAAGAAACGTTTAGCAGAACCAAGCCGCATGTGAATGTGGGTACGATCGGGCACGTTGACCATGGCAAGACCACCTTGACGGCGGCCCTTACCTATGTTCAGTCGTTATGCGGGTTGAGCACATATATCAAATATGATCAGGTTGCCAAGGCCTCAGAGTCTCAGGGGCGTCGTGATCCGACCAAGATTTTGACCATTGCGACATCGCATGTTGAATACAGTTCGGTTAATCGCCATTATGCGCACGTTGACTGTCCGGGTCATGCTGACTATGTTAAGAATATGATTACCGGTGCGGCTCAGATGGATGGCGCCATTCTGGTGGTGAGCGCGTCTGATGGACCGATGCCTCAGACCCGTGAGCACATCCTGCTTGCCCGTCAGGTCGGTGTGCCCAAGGTTGTCGTGTTCCTGAACAAGGTTGATACCGTTGATGATCCTGAATTGCTGGATCTTGTTGAGCTCGAGATTCGTGAATTGCTGAGTAAGTATGATTACCCCGGCGACGATACCCCGATCATTCGTGGTAGCGCCTTGGGTGCGATCAAGGCGACCACGGCGGATGATCCTGCGTGTCAGTGCATCAAGGACTTGATGAACGCGTTGGATACGTTTATTCCGGAACCTGTCCGGGTTATTGACCAGGCGTTCCTGCTTTCGATCGAAGATGTATTCTCGATTGAAGGTCGTGGTACCGTGGTAACCGGTCGTATCGAGCGTGGTATCATCAAGGTCGGCGAAGAAGTTGAAATCGTCGGGTTGAAGCCTACGGTTAAGACGATTGTTACCGGCGTCGAGATGTTCCGCAAGTTATTGGATCAGGGACAGGCTGGTGATAATGTCGGCTGTCTGCTTCGTAGCACCAAGAAGGAAGATGTTGAGCGCGGCCAGGTGTTGGCTAAGCCTGGTTCTATCACTCCTCACACAACGTTCAAGTGCGAAGTTTATGTGTTGAGCAAGGAAGAGGGTGGTCGTCACACCCCGTTCTTCAAGGGTTATCGTCCTCAGTTCTACTTCCGTACCACGGACGTGACAGGCGACATTACGTTGCCTGACGGTGTTGAGATGGTGATGCCAGGTGATAATATCAGCATGACGGTTACGCTGATTGCACCGATCGCCATGGAGAAGTCCATGCGTTTCGCTATCCGTGAGGGTGGCCGTACGGTGGGTGCCGGTACTGTGTCTGAAATTCTGCAATAATTAATCGTCCGGCTGAGGTCGGACAATTTTGTCCGGGCGGTTCGCCGCCCGTACACTTAAGGATGGTTTGAAATGCCGAGGGAACTGGTCACTCTCGCTTGTACCGAGTGCAAGCGGCGTAATTATACGACTACGAAGAACAAACGGCTTACTCCGGATCGTATGGAGATAAAGAAGTACTGCCGATTTGAGAAGAAGCATACGGTGCATAAGGAGACCCGTTAAGGGTTTGCCAGATATAGGCCAGTAGCTCAATTGGCAGAGCGCCGGTCTCCAAAACCGGAGGTTGGGGGTTCGATGCCCTCCTGGCCTGCCAAATCAGCACGGAGTAATCTAGTGAGCAAAATAGGCGATAGCTTTCAGAAGGTTCAGTTCTTTCTTGCGGATGTGAAGAATGAGCTGCGTAAATCGACCTGGCCCACCCGTGGGGAATTGGTTGAGTCGACCGTGGTGGTGATTCTGTCAGTTGTATTATTTGCGGTTTTTATTGGTCTTTGCGACGTGGTTTTGAGGCAGGCGATTGGCTTGCTGGCGCGTCACTAACTTTATAGCAAGTCCGGGGTTTTCATGAGTGAAAAACAATGGTTTGTGCTTCATACGTTGACTGGCCAGGAGGCGAAGGTCAAGGAAAGCATTGAGCGTCGCCTGGACAAGGAAGAGATGCGCGCCTATGTGGATCAGGTATTGATCCCTACGGAAAAAGTGTCTGAGACCAAAAAAGGGGTTAAGAGTGTCATTACGCGGAAGTTTTTCCCGGGCTATGTCCTCGTAAGTATGTCCCTTTATGGTGACGATCGTAAAGTGATTGAGACCGTTTGGTATTTTATTCGCGAAACGCCGGGTGTGATTGGATTTGTTGGTGGAGATCGGCCGGCGCCTCTCCGGCCCGATGAAGTAGAACGGCTCCTGTTCCAAGTGGAAGAGAAGAAAGAGAAAGTTAAGCCGAAAGTGATTTATGACCTGGGTGAGACGGTCAAGATTACGGATGGCCCTTTCATGAATTTTACAGGAACTGTGGATGAAGTGGATGCGGATCGCGGGAAGCTTAAGGTCTCGGTTGCGATTTTTGGTCGCACGGCACCCGTGGAACTGGAGTACTGGCAGGTTGAGAGGCAATAAGCCTACGGATTTGCGGGTTTCTCGCTAAATCAGATGTCGAGGGAAAGATATGGCAAAGAAAGTAACAGGAAAAATCAAGCTGCAGATTCCCGCCGGGCAGGCGAATCCGGCACCCCCAGTCGGGCCGGCACTTGGCCAGCACGGGGTGAATATCATGCAGTTTTGTAAGGAATTTAACGCGGCCACGCAGAATAGTGCTGGCTTGGTGATACCGGTGGTTATAACCGTTTACCAGGACCGCTCATTCACGTTTATCACGAAGAGCCCGCCCGCCTCATCTTTGTTGAAGCGGTCTGCAGGATTGGCCAAGGGTTCAGCCCAGCCGAACCGCGACAAGGTTGGCAAGGTGACGCCCCAGCAGGTGCTGGAAATTGCGCGCCAGAAGATGAACGATCTGAATGCGACAGACGAAAACCACGCCGCCCGCATGATTGAGGGGACGGCTCGCAGCATGGGAATCGAGGTAATTCGTTAGCCATGGCGACGCACGGAAAAAAATATCGTAAGGTGGCAGAAAAGACTGAAAACAAGGTTTACACCGCGTTAGAGGCCATCAGCTTCCTGAAGGCAAATAAAATTGCCAAATTTGATGAAACCGCCGAACTCGCAATTCGGCTTGGTGTGGATACCAAGAAGACAGATCAGACTGTTCGTGGCACCGTTGCGCTGCCGCATGGAACCGGTAAAGTTGTACGTGTCGCTGTTTTTGCAGCAGGTGCGGCGGCGGATGCGGCTCGGGCGGCTGGTGCAGATTTCGTGGGTAACGACGATCTAATTGAAAAGGTCAAAGGGGGCTGGGTTGATTTTGATATTGCGATCGCGACACCCGATGCCATGAAGGAAGTCCGCAAGCTAGGAAAGGTCTTGGGCCCTCGTGGTCTCATGCCTAATCCGAAAACCGGAACAGTCTCGGATGATACCGCTTCTGCGGTTCGTGAGAGCAAGGCCGGGCGTGTGGAGTATCGGATGGATCGTAACGGTAACGTGCAGGTTCCCTTTGGGAAGCTGTCTTTCGATGCCGCCAAGCTTCTGGATAATGTCAATGCTGTGATTGCGGCGGTCGCGTCCGCTCGTCCGGCTGCGGCGAAGGGTGTCTTTATTAAACGTTGTACGCTGAGTTCCACGATGGGGGTTGGCCTCCGCGTTGATGTGCGTGAGTAACGAAAAGGTTGGGTTCAATGAGACCAGAAAAACAATCAATTCTAGGGGAAATTACTTCCCAGGTGAACGATTCAACCTTTGTTTTTGTCGCGGATTATCGCGGCATGAAGGTAGAGCAGTTCTCTGAACTTCGCCGGAAACTCGGCAAAGTGGGTGCGCGGATGCAAGTGGTGAAAAACCGTTTTTTGCGTCTGATCACCAAAGAAAAGGGATGGCAGCATCTGGATACGTCACTGAAGGGGCAGTCAGCCATTGTGACGGGGTCAGATGTGGTTCAGGCAGCGAAGACGATTAAGCAGTTTTGTTCTGCGAATAAGTTGCCTGTTGTGAAAGCAGGGGTAATGGGGAATGTGATCTTGACATCCTCTCAGATCGATGACCTTGCAGAACTGCCTCCTCGCGAAGTGTTGTTGAGTCAGTTGGTGGGTACTGTGGCGGCTCCGCTTACGCGCTTGGTTGGCGTGCTGAAGCAAAAGGTGTCATCCATTGTGTACGTGTTGAAGGCAATTGAGGACAAAAAGAACGCAACGAAGTGACGTTTGAGTGTAGTTGATTAGGAAGGGAGATATACCATGTCTGAAGAAATCAAGTTGGATGCGAAAATGGAAGAGATTGTTAAGGCTGTTGAAAACATGACCGTTTTGGAGCTCTCGCAGCTCGTGAAGGGTCTTGAACAACGTTTTGGTGTTACGGCATCTGCCCCGATGGGTATGATGGCGGCAGCTCCTGCTGGCGCTCCTGCGGCAGCTGCGGCAGAGAAAACCGAATTCAATGTCATTCTTGCGGCCGCTGGCAGCAATAAAATTGGTGTTATCAAGGAAATCCGTGGCATTACTGGGCTCGGCTTGAAGGAATCCAAGGACCTTGTCGAAGGCGCTCCGAAGTCCGTTAAAGAAGGTATTACCAAGGACGAAGCCGCCAAGATCAAGGAACTCCTTGAGAAGGCTGGCGCGACCGTCGAAATCAAGTAACCCTGTTTCAGGGTGGTGTGTTACGACGGGCGGTCGATTGGCCGCGGTGTTGGTGTCCTGGAAACCCGGTGCAACAGGTGCTTGGATATGGTAGAGAGAACAAACTTTGGAAAACTAGTTGAAGTAATCGAGCCGCCTAATCTGATAGAAATACAGACGGCGTCGTATAAGGATTTCCTTCAGCTTGACATTGCCCCTGGCGCCCGCAAGCCCATGGGGCTTCAGGTGGTATTCAAGGAAGTTTTCCCCATTGATAGTTATGATGGGCGCTACGCACTTGATTTCGTAAAATATGATTTCACCTTACCCAAGGCGGATCCTTACGAAATTTTGCGTGACGGACAGACATTTGCAGGTACGCTTCATGTCACGTTCCGGTTGAAGGATGGCGAGGAAATTCGCGAAGAAACCGTATATATGGGCGAAATTCCGCTTATGACTAAGCAGGGTTCGTTCGTTATCAACGGTGCAGAGCGAGTAATCGTCAGTCAGTTGCATCGCTCTCCAGGTATTTGTTTTGAGCAGTCGGTTCACTCCAGCGGCAACATGTTGTACTCCTTCCGCATTATCCCGGATCGCGGATCGTGGGTTGAAGTACAGTTTGATGCATCCGACTTGCTCTGGATCTATATGGATCGTCGTCATCGCCGAAGGAAGTTTTTGGCGGTTACCTTTTTGAGAGCTCTGGGGTATGGATCGGATGACGATTTGTTGTCCTTGTTCTATACGTTCCGCAAACTCAAAATGAGTGAAACCAGCAGTGCTGAGAAGCTGGTTAATCTGGTATTCCGTGAAGATGTGATTGATGTCGATTCCCAGACCGTTCTGGCTCGACGGTATGAGCCTCTCTCTGAAAATGTGTTGGCTCAGATGAAGGCGGCTGGGTTCAAGGATGTTGATGTCGTTGATGTGTCTTGGGATTCCGGAATCATGCTGAAGAGCATTAAGGAAGACCCGACGCATTCCATGGATGACGCGTTAAAGGACATCTATCTACGTTTACGGCCAGGTGATCCCGCTACGGTCTCAAATGCGCGTCAGTTATTGAAGCGTCTATTCTTTGATGTCCGTCGTTATGACTTGGGCCGGGTGGGCCGGTATAAGATCAATCAAAAATTAGACGGTGAAATCAAGGATGCTATCGGCCTTATCGAGACGATCATGACTCGTAAGGATGCCAAAGAGAAGGATGCCTTCATTACGGTCACCGATGAGGAGCGACTTCGCACCTTGACTCCTGATGGTAGTGATTTAATTGCGGCGATACGCTACTTGATCAGTATCCGTAACGGTCAGGGAATGGTTGATGATATTGATCATCTCGGAAGCCGTCGGTTGCGCACCATCGGTGAATTAATTGAAAATCAGTGCCGCGTTGGTTTGGCCCGTGCAGAGCGCTTGGTTCGTGAGCGAATGACGCTATTTGATCCCAACACCGGGACATTGACGCCGCAACGTTTGGTGAATCCAAAAACCCTTTCTGCGGTGGTGAAAGACTTCTTTGGCCGAAGCCAGCTGAGTCAGTTTATGGATCAGACTAATCCATTGTCTGAACTTGCTCACAAGCGACGGTTAAGCGCGTTGGGCCCGGGAGGCTTGAGTCGTGAACGTGCTGGGTTTGAAGTCCGTGACGTTCATAGCAGTCATTATGGCCGGATTTGCCCCATTGAAACACCTGAAGGTCCTAATATCGGATTAATTTCGTCATTAGGAATCTATGCCCGTGTTAATGAATATGGCTTTATTGAGACGCCTTACCGCAAGGTAAGCAATGGCTGTGTCTCCGATGAGGTTGAATATCTCAGCGCTGATCGCGAAGAGAAATTTATTATTGCCCAGGCCAATACTCCGCTGGATGCACGTAGCCGAATGGCGCGTGAGGCCATTGCTGTTCGGCATAGGGGTGAATTCCTTGAGGTTCCCAAGGAAAAAGTCGATTACATGGACGTTTCTCCGAAACAGGTGGTTTCGGTTGCGGCCGGATTGATTCCCTTTTTGGAGCATGATGATGCAAACCGTGCTTTGATGGGTTCAAACATGATGCGTCAGGCTGTGCCCCTCATGGAGACCGAACGCCCATTCGTTGCAACAGGACTCGAAGATCGAATCGCTCGCGATTCCGGGGTGCTGTCGTTGGCTGAAGAGCCCGGCGTGGTAACGTATGTGTCGGCCAATAAAATTGTGGTGACCAACGATAAGAGCGGCAAGAAAAAAGATGCGGATCGGGTCTACGTCCTGAATAAGTTCATGCGTTCCAATGCGGGAACGTGTGTTAATCAGAGACCGGTTGTCAGTGTGGGGCAGAAAATTCGCATGGGCGATGTCCTGGCTGATGGGCCTGCGACTCGGGACGGTGAATTAGCGATTGGTCGTAACGTTCTGGTTGGGTTTATGCCCTGGTGCGGTTACAACTTCGAAGATGCGATTTTGATCAGCGAGCGCGTGGTGCGCGAGGATGTCTTTACTTCTGTCCATATTCAGGAATTTGAAGTGGGTGCTCGTGATACCAAGTTGGGCCCTGAAGAAATTACGCGGGATATTCCTAATGTTGGCGAGGAAGCGCTTCGGAATCTCGGTCCTGATGGAGTGATTCGGATCGGTGCTGAGGTTAAGCCGGATGACATTCTTGTCGGCAAAATTACGCCCAAGAGTGAAACTGAATTGGCCCCTGAGGAGCGATTGTTGCGGGCTATCTTCGGCGAAAAAGCAGCAGATGTTCGGGATACCTCGCTAACGGTTCCTAGTGGAACCTATGGGATCGTGATGGATGTGAAGGTCTCGGCTCATGTGGATATTGCTCGCGAGAAGATGACGCCCACTGAACGTAAGCGGCAGGCTAAAAATGTAACCCAGGAACAGGCTGGCAAGAAACAGGAACTGATTGATCAGTTGACTGAGGCGCTTAGCAATATTCTGTTGGGTGAAAAGATTCCGTTGGATGTGGTGAATATTGATTCAGGCGAAATCATTATCCCGGCCAATCGCAAAATCACTAAAACATTGCTTCGTAAATTGGCCAACGAAAGCGCGCATATTGCGATTGAAAGCAGTCCGATTCAGATCAAAATTCAGGAGATTATTGCTGAACATCAGCAGAAATTTGTTGAACTAGAACATGAGTTTGAGAATGCGATTGATCGTCTGGAAAGTGGCGACGAAGTTGATCAGGGTATCATCAAGCAGGTTCGGGTTTATATCGCTAGTAAGAAAAAGCTTTCTGTTGGTGATAAAATGGCCGGACGTCACGGAAACAAAGGTGTTGTCGCTCGGATCCTTCCGGAAGCGGATATGCCATTTCTTCCCGATGGAACCCCGGTCGATATCGTCCTGAATCCTCTGGGTGTGCCTTCTCGTATGAACGTCGGACAGGTTCTGGAGACTCATCTGGGATGGGCCTGCAAGATACTTGGGCTCTATGCCAGTACTCCGGTTTTCGATGGTATTTCTGAAAAGCGTATCCATGACTTAATGAGCGAAGCAAAGCTTCCCTCGGATGGAAAAACCCAGCTATTTGATGGACGAACGGGTGAGCCGTTTGATCAACGGGTTGTTGTGGGTTACATCTACATGTTAAAATTGCATCATTTGGTAAGTGATAAGATTCATGCCCGTGCCGTGGGCCCCTATTCTCTTGTGACTCAGCAACCTCTGGGTGGTAAGGCGCAATACGGTGGACAGCGACTCGGTGAAATGGAAGTTTGGGCGCTTGAGGCCTATGGTGCCGCCTATGCTCTGCAGGAATTATTAACTGTCAAGAGTGATGATACCACTGGACGGACGAGGATTTATGAATCCATCGTTAAAGGTGAGAATGTGCTTGAGGCGGATCGCCCTGAGTCGTTCAACGTCTTGATCAATGAGTTAAGAGCTATTGGTTTGGATGTTCGTGCTGAAGCGAAGGAAAAACGAGTTTAACGGAGGCGGCGGTAACGCTGAGTCACCTATGTCGGAACGTACCTTTACAAATTCTGCCGCCCGCGAGCGGCTTGGGATGCCCCTTATGGAGGGGTTTGATTCCGTAAATATCTCATTGGCATCTCCGGAAACAATCCGGGCGTGGAGCCATGGGGAAGTTAAGAACCCGGAGACCATTAATTACCGTACTTATAAGCCGGAAAAGGGTGGTTTGTTCTGTGAGCGAATATTCGGACCTACTCGTGACTGGGAATGCAGTTGCGGTAAGTACAAGCGCATTAAGCACAAAGGGGTAATCTGCGATCGTTGCGGGGTGGAAATAACCCAGTCACGGGTCCGCCGGGAACGCATGGGGCATATTGATCTTGCAGTGCCTGTATCTCATATTTGGTTTTTCAAATGTACTCCCAGCCGGCTCGGTTTGGTTCTTGATATGACGGCCCGGTCGCTCGAGCGCATTCTCTATTATGAAGATTATGTTGTCATTGAACCAGGGGATACGCCGCTTCAAGAAAAGCAGCTTCTGAGTGAGATGGAATATCGGGAAGCTCAGGATAAGTACAGTGATGCTTTCGTTGCCAAAATCGGCGCTGAAGCTGTCCGTGATCTGATGAAGAAATTGGATCTTGAAAAGGCTATGGTTGAACTTGATGCGCAAATGGAAACGACGCGCAGCAAGCAAATCAGGAAGAAGATTTCCAAGAGAATGAAGGTTCTCGAGGGGTTCTTGACAAGTAATGCCCGTCCTGAATGGATGATTTTTGAAGTGATGCCTGTGATCCCGCCGGATTTGAGGCCCTTGGTTCCGCTTGAGGGCGGGCGGTTTGCCACATCGGATTTAAATGATCTGTATCGGCGAGTCATCAATCGCAACAACCGGCTTAAGAATTTGCTTCAGCTGAAAACACCTGACGTCATTATTCGTAATGAAAAACGCATGTTACAGGAAGCTGTGGACGCGGTTATTGATAATGGCCGTCATGGTCGCGCCGTCACCGGAGCAGGCAATCGCCCGCTGAAGTCTTTGAGTGATATGCTCAAGGGTAAAGGTGGCCGTTTCCGTCAGAACCTTCTTGGGAAACGCGTGGATTATTCCGGGCGTTCTGTGATTGTGGTTGGCCCTGAGCTCAAGCTTCATCAGTGCGGATTGCCGAAAAAGATGGCCCTCGTTTTGTTCGAGCCGTTTATTATCCGTCGCTTGAAAGAGATGGGAGTTGCTCATACCGTTCGCTCAGCCAAGAAGTTGATCGACAAGCAGTCCGATGAGGTTTGGGCGATATTGGAAGAGATTACGCGGGACAAGACGGTTATGTTAAACCGTGCTCCTACCCTGCATCGTCTCAGCATTCAATCGTTTGAGCCCACTTTGGTTGAAGGGGAGGCTATTCAGGTTCATCCTCTCGTGTGTACGGCTTATAACGCTGACTTCGATGGCGATCAGATGGCGGTGCATGTGCCTCTTTCCATTGAGGCTCAGATCGAGTCCCGTCTGTTGATGCTTTCACCGCACAATGTGTTCTCGCCTTCAAGCGGAAGACCGGTGATGACGCCCACACAGGACATTGCCTTGGGGATTTATTATCTTACGTCTTCAGCGCAAAAAGATCGCATTAAGGAAGCCCGTCGTAAAAAAGAAGGTAAGGCCATTGAGCAGGAACGCCTTCCGATTTTTTCCGAAGCCAGTGAGGTTCGTCTTGCGTATGATGATGGTGCGTTGAAGATTCACCATCGGATACGATTTAAAAATCCAGATTTTCAACGTAAGACGGTGTTCGGAGATGTTAATTCTAAGATGCTTGTGACGACGGTGGGTCGCGTCTTCTTTAATGAAATTCTACCGAGTACCCTTGGGTTTGTAAATCGGTGTTGCGATAAGTCGTTCCTGGGTAAATTGATTTGGCATTGTTACCGTGCAAGCGGGAACACTGAAACCGTGCGGGTTCTCGATAGTCTCAAAAATATCGGGTTTGAGCACGCAACCCTGGCTGGAATTTCAATTGGTCTGTCCGATATGATCATCCCAATTGAAAAGGAAGAGATTATTGCCAGAGCGCACAAGTCGGTGGCTGAAGTGGAAAGTCAATACCGGCGCGGTATCATTACCGATGGTGAGCGTTACAATAAGATCGTGGATATCTGGACGCAGGCCACTGACGAAACGTCTACGGCCATGTATCGCGCCATTGAAGAGAATGGCGATAGCGATGAGGCTAATCCGATCTTTATGATGGTTGATTCCAAGGCTCGTGGTAGCCGCCAGCAGATTCGGCAGTTGGCCGGTATGCGGGGTTTGATGGCCAAGCCGTCTGGTGAAATTATTGAGCGCCCGATTGTTTCGAATTTCCGGGAAGGCTTGAGCGTTCTGGAGTATTTCATCAGTACTCACGGAGCGCGTAAGGGATTGGCTGATACCGCGCTTAAAACTGCTGATGCAGGATATCTGACCCGTAAGTTGGTTGATGTGGCTCAAGATGTGAGAATTATTGAGCAGGATTGCAATACCCTTAATGGTATCGAAGTCAAGGCGATCGGTGAAGGCGATGAAAACATGGTGTCACTGGCGGACCGTTTGAAAGGGCGTACTGCGCTCAATGATATTGTCAATCCGGTGACGCGCGAAGTGATTGTTCCGGCAGGTGGACTGATTGATGAAGTGGTCGCCGACGTTATCATGAACGCTGATATCGAGAAGGTCAGGATCCGGAGTGTACTGACCTGTGAATCAAAACGTGGTATCTGTGCGAAGTGCTATGGGCGGGATTTGTCAAATGGCAATCCTGTCGAAATCGGTACGGCTGTTGGTATTATTGCCGCTCAGTCGATCGGTGAGCCCGGTACACAGTTGACCATGCGTACCTTCCATATTGGTGGTACCGCCAGCGCCGTGTTCAAGCAGCCCCATGTCATCTCGAAGCATGATGGTACCATTCAGTACATCAATATGCGTACCGTTGTGAATGAACAGGGAAGCTTTGTAGTATTGAACAAAAACGGTTCAGTATGCGTATTTGATGATACCGGTCGAGAAGTGGAACGACATTCGATTGCGATCGGTGCGCTCATCTCGGTGGCAGATGGCGGACGCGTCAAGAAAACGCAAAGTTTCATTGAGTGGGATCCGTATAGTGTGCCGATTCTGGCCGAGAAGGCGGGCTCGGTGCATTTCCAGGGATTCATTGAAAATGTGACCGTTAAGAAAGATGTAGATCAGTCGACCGGGCTGATGGGAACCGTTGTCCTTGAGCATAAAGAGGATTTGCATCCGCAGATCGTTGTAACTCATGGCCATAATGAGCCTGCCTCTATCTATAATATTCCTGCCGGCGCCCACGTCATGATCAAGGACGGCAAAAAAGTCACCGCGGGTGAAGTGCTTGCCAAGACGCCTCGTAAGGAGTCTAAGACCAAGGACATCACCGGTGGTCTTCCTCGTGTGGCGGAACTTTTTGAGGCTCGACGTCCCAAGGATGCTGCTGAAATTGCGAAGATTGACGGAATTGTTGATTTTGGAGCGAATCAACGCGGACGGCGATGTCTGCTTATTCGCGATTCCGTCACCAATGATGAAGAACAGCATCTGATCCCGATGGGAAAACATATTGTTGTCTATAAAGGTGACTATGTGCAAAAGGGCCAGCAATTAACAGAAGGGCCGATTGTGCCTCAGGAAATTCTGGAAATTTGCGGACCGCAAGAGCTTCAGGAATATCTTGTTAATCAGGTGCAGGAGGTGTATCGGCTGCAGGGTGTTGAGATCAATGACAAGCATATTGAAATCATCGTCAGGCAGATGTTGCGCAAGGTCCGGATTACGGATGCCGGTGACACCGATTTCCTCTGGGGTGAGCAAGTTGAAAAACAGGCTTTTCAGGAAGTCAATGCGAAAGCGTCGGCAGAAGGAAAGCGTGCGGCAGAGGCTTCTCCCGCTCTTCTGGGGATTACGAAGGCAGCCTTGGAAACTGAAAGTTTCATTTCGGCGGCCTCGTTCCAAGACACTACGCGTGTCCTTACGGAAGCGGCTACCTTGGGACGTGTTGATACCTTGTACGGATTTAAAGAGAACGTGATCATGGGGCATTTGATACCTGGCGGGACAGGCTTCCCTATGTTCAGGAATATAAAATTAGTGCCCTTGGCGGAGCCAATTCCTGAAGAGGATCTGCGCCAGGAGAGTGAAGAGTTAAAGAAAGCCAAGGAGCTTCTTGGATAACGCTTGACAAGAAGGCGATGCTTAGGGCATCTTTATACGCTTTGCGTTTGAAGGGATAACAAAAATTTATGCCAACGATTAATCAACTTGTAAAATACGGACGTAAACAGGTCCGATATAAAAGCAAATCACCTGCGCTGAAGAATTGTCCTCAGCGTAGAGGGGTATGTCTCTCAGTTAAGACGCAGACGCCTAAGAAGCCGAATTCGGCGTTACGTAAAGTAGCGCGTGTTCGTCTGACAAACGGCGAGGAAGTGACGGCTTACATCCCTGGCGAAGGGCACAATTTGCAGGAGCATAGTGTTGTGCTTGTGCGTGGCGGGCGTGTAAAGGACTTGCCTGGTGTTCGCTACCACATTGTTCGTGGGACTTTGGACACATTAGGCGTTGATGGACGGCACAGGGGCCGTTCCAAATATGGCGTCAAAACACCGAAACAAGCGTAGGATGGCGCAAGATCATGGGACGAAGACGAAGAGCAGTACGGCGGACGGTTGACCCGGATCCGAAATTTAACAGCGAGCTGGTTGGCCGGCTCGTCAACCACCTGATGAAGGTGGGGAAAAAATCGGTTTCGGTTAATATTGTATACGATGCCTTGAAAGTCATTCAGGAGAAACATCCTGATGGCGATCCACTTGAGATCATTTTAAGGGCAATTAGCAATGTGAGTCCGAAAGTCGAAGTCAAGTCGCGCCGGGTGGGTGGGGCGACGTATCAGGTGCCGGTTGAGGTTTCGCCTGATCGCCAAGGGGCTTTGGCCATGCGTTGGATTATGCAGTATGCCAAGACGCGAAAAGGTGTTCCGATGCGTCGGGCTTTAGCGCAAGAGATTTTGGATGCATATGCCGAACAGGGAAATGCGATCAAGAAACGCGATGAAACGCATAAGATGGCGCAAGCGAATAAAGCTTTTGCTCATTATCGATGGTAGTGGTTAAAAATTGATAAATCCCGTCGGCCTCTCGAGCGGCGGGACTTGTTTTGTTTAGTAGACGAAAATGGAAACTGTATTGGAACAGAATAAACAAAGTGGAGCGGCAGGGGAGTCCCGTCAGCGTGAAGCTGCGGATCGCCTCAAGCCGTTATCTGCTGTTCGCAATATCGGAGTCATTGCCCACATTGACGCAGGCAAGACTACGACCAGCGAACGTATTCTGTTTTATGCAGGACGTGTGCATCGTATGGGAGAGGTGCATGACGGAACTGCGGTTATGGACTGGATGCCGCAGGAAAAAGAACGTGGCATCACCATAACCAGCGCGGCGACCATGTGTTTTTGGCGAGATCATCAGATTAATCTCATAGACACCCCGGGGCATGTGGACTTTACCGTTGAAGTTGAGCGATCGTTGAGGGTGCTTGATGGTGCTGTTGTTGTATTCTGTGGTGTAGGTGGCGTTCAGCCGCAGTCTGAAACGGTTTGGCACCAGGCGGATCGGTATCATGTACCCCGGATTGCTTTTGTCAATAAAATGGATCGGGTCGGGGCTAATTTTGGCGCCGTAGTTGAACAGATTCGAACGCGGCTTGGGGCATTGCCGGTACCGATTCAAATTCCCTGGGGCAGTGAGGAGAATTTTGCGGGCATTGTTGATCTGGTCACGATGCAGGCGATCTCTTTTGATGAGACCACCTTCGGATCCACTCTGAAATATCTACCCATTCCCAGCGAAATAGCCGTTGATGCCGAGCGTGCGCGGGCTAACATGATTGAAGTGTTGGCCGAGCATGACGAGCAGGTGCTTGAGGCCTATCTTGAGTGTCCGGATGTGTCTTCTGAGATTCTCAAGGCGGGGTTGCGTCGTGCCACCCTGGCTCAGAAAATTACGCCGGTTTTATGTGGTTCATCGCTGCGCAATAAAGGGGTTCAGAATTTACTTGATGCGGTTGTCGAGTTTCTCCCTTCGCCGCTGGATGTCCCGCCGATTCAGGGGGAGCATCCCAAAACCAAGGAATTGGTGACGCGTGAGGCCGATGATTCGGCACCTCAAAGTGCATTAGTTTTTAAATTAATGAGTGATCCCTATATGGGGCGGATGGCTTTTGTTCGCGTCTATTCGGGGCAGATCAAGCAGGGCCAGAATGTTTTTAACCCTCGGACGAAGAAACGTGAGCGGGTGATGAAGCTGGTTTTCTTGCATGCCGATGACCGTAAGGATGTGGATGTCATTCATGCTGGTGAAATTGGTGCGATTATCGGACTGAAGACGGTGACGACAGGGGATACACTTTGTGCTGAGAACATGCCTGTTGAGCTTGAGCGTATTCGTTTCCCGGAGCCGGTTATATCAATGGCTATTGAGCCAAAGTCCCAGGCCGACCGGGATAAATTAATTGAAGCTTTAAGCGCGCTTTCAGCCGAAGATCCTACTTGTGTAGTTTCGAAAGATGCGGATTCCGGTCAAACCCTGTTGAGTGGAATGGGTGAGTTGCATCTTGAAATTTTGAAAGACCGTATGTTTCGTGAATTTAAAGTCCAGGCGAATGCCGGTCGTCCAATGGTTTCATATCGGGAAACCATAACCGCCAGGGGACATGGGACATGTCAGTTTGATCGTGAGATCGGGGGCCAGCGGCAATTTGGAGAAGTAGTTCTTGATGTCGAACCTGCGGAACGGGGTTCGGGCGTCGAGGTGAAATTTGAGGTTCCTCAGAATCGCATTCCTTCAGCCTTCCGGGCCAGTGTTGAAGAAGGAATTCGTGATGGGTTGACAACAGGCGTCCTTGCCAACTATTCGTTGGTGGATGTAAAGGTGCGAGTGGTGGGCGGAGATTTTCGCGATCAGGAATCCACGGAGATGGCATTCAGGACTGCGGGAGTTATGGCATTGCGGGATGCGGTTAAGGGCGCAAAACCAGCAATTCTTGAGCCCATCATGTCTCTGGAGATTATACTTCCAGCAGAGCATCTGGGTGATGTGCTGAACGATGTGAGCGCCAGGCGCGGCCATGTTCAGAATATGGTTGGGAAAGAAACTGTGCAGGTAATCCATGCGCGGGTTCCGTTGGCGGAACTTTTTGGTTACTCTACTGCTATCCGGTCATTAACCCGGGGGCGTGCGAGTTACACTATGGAGCCGGCCTGTTTTGATGTGGTGCCGGAGGCGATACAAAAGCAACTTCTGGAACGGTGAGTGAATGATGGAAAAGCAACGAATACGCATACGTTTGAAAGCCTACGACTATCGGGTACTGGATCAGTCAGTGTCTGATATTGTAGAGACGGCAAAAAGGACGGGAGCCCGGGTCGTTGGACCGATTCCCATGCCCACGCGCATTGAAAGTTATAGTGTCAACCGAAGTGTTCATGTCGATAAAAAATCGATGGAACAATTTGAAGTTCGCACGCATAAACGGTTGTTGGACATTGTGGAGCCGACGGCAAGAACGGTGGATGAGCTGAAGAAGCTCAACATGCCGGCCGGCGTAGATATAACGATCAAGATTTAAGCAGGTAGCCATGCAAGGGATACTCGGAAAAAAAATTGGAATGACGAGAGTTTTTGGTGACGAAGGTCAGCAAACTCCCGTTACAGTAATTGAGGTGGGCCCATGTGTGGTCGTTCAGCGAAAGACAAAGGGCTGCGACGGCTATGATGCGCTCAAGCTTGGGTATGATGATGTGAAAGCATCGCGTGCGAATAAACCCCATAACGGACAGTTTACGGCTGCAAAGGTTACGCCTAAGCGTTTCTTACGCGAGTTTCCCGTGACTTCCAGTGATGAAACCAAGGTGGGTGATACCATCACGGCTTCAATTTTGGAAGGCGCCTTGTTTGTCGATGTCATTGGAACGACAAAAGGCCGTGGCTTTCAGGGCGTTGTGCGTCGGCATGGGATGGCTGGCGGTCCGATGACCCATGGTGGTCATTCTAAGCGTCGCGTTGGGTCCATTGGTTGTCGTTCATATCCCGGCCGTGTTCATAAGGGTAAGCGCATGCCTGGCCATATGGGCAATGTGCGGGTAACAACGCAAAACTTAAAAGTTGTTCAGCTCCGTGCCGGAGAGAATTTGATCCTTGTGAAAGGGGCGATTCCCGGGCCGGTTGGGGCGATGGTTGAAGTACGAATAGCCTTGAAGAAGACGAAGGCAGGGCAGGTGAAATGAGCAAGCTTTCAGTCTATGATATGAAGGGATCCTCGTCGACAAAAGTTGAATTTCCAGATGAACTGTTGACGACCAAAGGGCAGCAGGCCGTTCATGATGTAGTCATCGCCTATCAGGCTGGCATACGCGCCGGTACGGCTGACACTTTAGGAAAAGGGGCTGTAGCCGGGAGTAACAAGAAGCCGTGGAAGCAGAAGGGGACAGGGCGTGCCCGTGCGGGTTACCGTCAGTCGCCCGTGTGGCGCGGTGGTGGTGTGGCCCACGGTCCGCATCCGCGAAGTTATGCCAAAAAAGTTCCACACAAAGTGGCGCAGTTGGCCTTCCGTCGAGCCTTCAGTGACCTGGTGCGCGAGGATCGTATTCGGGTATTGGATCAGCTTTCATTTGCAGAGCCCAAAACGAAAACTGCGGCTGCACTGCTTAAGGCGCTTGGATTGAATAAGGGTGCACTGGTGGTGGTTGACACGCTTGACAAAAATTTGTTGTGCGCCCTTCGCAATATAACCAATGTTGAAGTTACCACCGCAAAAGATGTTAGTACGTTTCAGTTGATTCGTTATCCTGTAACGGTGTTAACGCGTGCCGGTATGGATGGGGTGCGTTCGCGGCTTGAGGGTGAAGCAGGGAGGAAATCATGAAAAATGCGCTTTCAGCGGTGCGAGGCCTGCATATCACCGAAAAGGGGACATTGCTAGCCGCTCAGAATAAGTATCTTTTTAAAGTGGATCCGGCAGCCAATAAGCTGGAAATTAAAATGGCTGTAGAGGACTTTTTTAAGGTCAAAGTGGTCAAGGTCAACACCATGAACTATGATGGCAAGAAACGCCGGGAGCGGACGCTTCATTATGGCAAAAAAGCCGATTGGAAGCGTGCCGTAGTAACCTTGAAGGATGGCGATAAGATCGATTTGGAATAGGAAGCACACGACATGGCGCTTAAAAGTTATAAACCTACGACGCCGAGCTTGCGTAATACCAAGCTCTCCACGTTTGACGAAATTACAAAGAGTAAGCCCGAACGTTCGTTGACTCGGGCTCAAAAATCTCAGGCGGGACGTAATTCTGCCGGCCGGGTAACTATCCGGCACCGCGGTGGTGGACATAAGCGGAAATTCAGAATTATTGATTTCAAACGGAACAAGATTGGGATCACGGCTAAGGTTCAGGCGATTGAATATGATCCGAATCGTTCTGCCAATATAGCTTTGTTGGCCTACCGCGATGGCGAAAAGCGTTATATCCTGGCTCCCTTGGGACTGGAAGTTGGCGCGATTGTCATGGCGGGTCCAGATGTGGAACCTGTGACGGGCAACATGATGCCGCTCTCGAAGATTCCGCTTGGCCTGTCGATACATAATATCGAACTTACTGTCGGAGGCGGGGCGCAATTAGTGCGGAGTGCAGGCCAGACGGCTCAGTTGATGGCCCGTGAGGGTGGATATGCCAGCGTGAAGCTGCCGTCCGGTGAAATCCGGCTGATTAATGTCAATTGCATGGCGACAATTGGGCAGGTGGGTAATATTGATCATAATGGCGTTAAGCTTGGCAAGGCTGGGCGCAAGCGCTGGAAGGGGATTCGTCCGACCGTTCGTGGTGTGGCGATGAACCCGGTGGATCACCCGATGGGTGGTGGTGAAGGTCGTACGTCTGGCGGTGGTCACCCAGTGACGCCGTGGGGTCAGCTCACGAAGGGCAAGAAGACTCGGGCGAAACGTAAGGCGTCGAAAAAATTTATTCTTAGTCGGAGAAAGTAAACCATGGGCCGTTCACTTAAAAAAGGGCCGTTTGTTGATGAAAAGCTGCTGGAGCGTGTGGAGAAGATGAACCGTGCAGGCGAGAAGCGCGTTGTCAAGACGTGGTCGCGCCGCTCCATGATTGCGCCCGAATTCGTCGGGCACACGCTGGCTGTTCATAACGGGAAATTGCATATGCCGGTCTATATTACGGAGTATATGGTCGGTCATCGGTTGGGTGAATTTGCGCCCACACGAATTTTCCGGAAACACGGAACGCATACGGATAAAACTGTGGCGAAGTAACTGAATGAGAACGCTCAGCCTTAAATGGCGGCTTGGCTCCTTTAGTGTTGGCTTTTTTATATGGATTGTGGTTAATTCACCGGCTTCGTCAGAAGATGCCGGAAAAGCTGAACTGAATGAGGGTATCAAAAGCCAGGTACGGAATCTGAGTGAAGCATTGGTTGCTGCAAAGATTGAGATTGATTATTTAAAAGCGAGGCTTGAAACCCGAGCTTGTGAGGCGGAGGATGCGACCGGTGTGTTGCCGGGCGGATCTGCGACGTTGAGGGAAAAGAACTATCTGATTTTGGATGTTAACAAAGAGTTGGGCATGGTAATCCTCAACGGAGGGCATCGAGACGGGGTAAAGCCTGGGTTGATGTTTGATGTGATAAATGGGGATCATTCCGTGACGACGGTTCGAGTTGTGGATTCGCGTTGGGCCATCGCTGGTGCGGTGATTCAAAACATGAGCCGGAAGTTACCCAAAGTTCAGGATCGGGCAGTTTTGGCAGCCGGATCGAAGAACTAGGAGCGAGTTAATGGAAGTTAAAGCAATAACCAAATATGTTCGGTTGTCACCGCGGAAAGCGCGTGATATGGCTCGGGCGATCCAAGGTATGCCTGTGGCTGAAGCGATTAAAAAGGTTGAATTCAGTGAGCGTAAGGCGGCGAAGCAGTTGGAAAAGACCATTCGTTCGGCTGTAGCAAATGCTGAAAACAATGCCAAGCTATTGGCTGACGATCTGCGGGTTAAAGAGGCCACGATTGGTGAAGGGCCTGCGATGAAACGCTTTTGGGCGAGATCGCGCGGCATGGTGAGCCGAATTCGGAAACGGACTAGCCATATTACGATCGTGTTGTCGGATGGAAAGTGACCGGTAAATACCGGATGACGTGAAAGGAGCATCGTTTTGGGACAGAAAATCAATCCGATTGGATTAAGGATTGCGGTCAGCAAGGCCTGGAAGTCGCGCTGGTTTGCGGACAAGCGCACATTTGGCACCCTGCTGAATGAGGATCTGACGATCCGTGATCTCGTAAAGAAACGTCTTGATGCAGCGGCGGTTGCCGAGATCATTATCGAGCGCTATGCAAATCGCGTTCGGGTAACTATTTGTACCGCCAGACCTGGCATTGTTATTGGCCGTAAGGGGCAGGATCTTGATCGTATTCGCGAAGAAATCGCGAAGTTGACCGGCAAGGAAATCTATCTTGAGATCCGCGAGATCCGGAGTCCTGACACCAATGCCCAGTTAGTCGCCGAGAGTGTGGCGCTTCAAATGGAGCGTCGCGTTTCATTCCGGCGAGCTATGAAGCGCGCCATCAAAATGGCGATGGAGTTGGGTGTTAAAGGCATCCGTATCAAAGTGTCTGGCCGTCTGGGTGGCGCTGAACTTTCGCGCGTTGAATGGTATAAAGAGGGAACGATTCCCCTGCATACCTTGCGTGCAAATATTGATTACGGGTTTGCCGAGGCGCAGACTACCGCTGGTAAGATTGGCGTGAAAACATGGATTTGCAAAGAAAAAGACGAGCCGGAGAAGGCAGTGAGGGGACGTTCTAATGCCGCTTATGCCTAAACGCGTTAAGCACCGTATGGTGCAACGTGGATCTCGTAAGGGAAACGCTCAGTCAGGAAATTCTCTCGCATTTGGTGAGTATGGGTTGAAAGCACTTGATCGGGCTTGGGTTAAAGCCAACCAGATTGAGGCGTGCCGCGTCGCCATGAATCGCAATATGAAGCGACGTGGTAAAGTGTGGTTGCGCATTTTCCCAGACAAGCCTGTGAGTAAAAAGCCTCTTGAAACCCGGCAGGGCAAGGGGAAAGGCGATCCGGAATTCTGGGTTGCTGTCATTTTGCCTGGAACAATGATGTTTGAAGTGGACGGTGTTTCAGAGCAATTGGCTAAGGAATCGTTGCGTCTGGCGGCGGCGAAGTTGCCGATTCGGACAATGTTTGTTAAACGGCACCACTAATACGGGCCAAATAGGACAGGGGTGCGGACGATATGAAGGCCGCTAAACTGAGAGAAAATAACAAAGAAGAACTCGTGCAGCAATGCTCTGATATGGAGAAAGAATTGCGCACGTTGAAGATTCGTAAATCGGCGAGCCAGATCGAGCAGCCGTCACGTATTACAAGCTTACGTCGGGATATTGCCCGGGCGCAGACGGTAATGAGTGAACGGCGTCGCCAGCAAGGTTGATGATTATGGTAGACATGGAAACCAATCGAGCGCTTCGCAAACAACGCACTGGAATTGTTGTCAGTTCGGCGATGCAAAAGACCATTGTGGTGCGTGTGGAGCGGACGACTCGTCATCCCCTGTATGGGAAAGAGATGACGCAGGCTAAGAAGTATCATGCGCATGACGAAGAGAACGCAGCTAAAGTTGGCGATAAGGTGCGGATCGTTGAGACGCGGCCGTTGAGTAAGCTTAAGCGGTGGCGTCTCGTCGAAATTGTTGAAACAGCTAAACGCCAGTAACTGGGTGAACGACCATGATTCAAGAAGAAACAAACCTTGATGTTGCAGACAATACCGGAGCGCGGCGGGTGCGTTGCTTTCGTATTATCGGGCAGCGCAAGATGTATGCTCACATCGGTGATTTGATCCGGGTTGCGGTGCAAGAAGCCCAGCCGACGGGATTGGTAAAAAAAGGGCAGGTTTGTCGGGCAATTATTGTCCGGACATGCCAGCCGATTCGCCGTCCTGATGGATCGGCTCTTCGGTTTGACAACAACGCGGTGGTGCTTGTGGATGAAAAGCTTAACCCGATCGGGACTCGTATTTTTGGCCCGGTGGCGCGTGAGCTTCGTGAGAAGTACATGAAAATTGTCTCACTCGCACCTGAGGTGTTGTAAAAGAGGAATCTATGAATATCCGACGAAACGATATCGTTGTGGCCACACGAGGCCGGGACAAAGGTAAGCAGGGAAAGGTGCTTCAAGTTGTTGTTGGGAAGCATCGGGCAATTGTTGAGGGGCTCTGCATGGTGACCAAGCATCTTCGGAAATCTCAGGATAATCCGAAGGGGGGCATTGTGCAGAAGGAATCTTCCATTGCTATTGCCAACTTGATGGTCTACTGCCCGCAGTGCAAGAAGGCGGTCCGCGTAAAGCGTGTGGCCGAGGGTGACAAGCGGATCCGCAAGTGCAAGAAATGCAGTCAAGCATTTGACTCGTAAGGTGGTCTATGACGGGACTTAAGACGAAATATAAACAAGAAGTTGTGCCGGCGCTGATGAAATCGCTTGGGTGCAAGAATGTAATGGATGTGCCTCGACTGTTGAAAGTGGCCATTAATATGGGCTTCAATTCAACGGTCGACAAAGATCAGATCCGGGCTATTTCTGATGATTTGGGAAAAATTTCCGGTCAGAAACCAGTCATCACCAAGGCGCGCAAGAGTATTTCAAATTTCAAGTTGCGCCAAGGCATGCCGGTAGGAGCGAAGGTAACCCTTCGTGGTGATCGGATGTATGAATTCATGGATCGACTGATCCATGCCTCATTACCCCGAATTCGAGATTTTCGGGGATTGCCGGTAAAAGGGTTTGATGGACGGGGAAGCTACACCTTTGGTCTTCAGGAGCAGTCTATTTTTCCTGAAATTGACCCGGATGATGTAAAAAGGGTGCAGGGAATGAACGTGACGATTGTCACATCGGCGTCAACGGATGCACGGGCTCGTGAACTGCTCACGATGGTCGGTATTCCATTCATGAAGCCGACTAAGTAGAACACGGCAAGGAGGACGTTCTTTTGGCTAAGAAATCACAGGAAGTCAAGGCGAGCCGCACGCCGAAATTTAGCACACGCCGCTACAACCGCTGTAAACGCTGCGGGCGACGACATGCTTTTATGCGTAAGTTCCAGGTTTGCCGTATTTGCTTCCGGGAACTGGCATCAACGGGGATGATCCCCGGAGTAATTAAGGCGAGCTGGTAAATTGGAGAGCCTATGAGTTTGTCGGATCCTATCAGTGACATGTTGAATCGCATTCGGAACGCATCGGGTGCGGGGTTGAAAACGACTGACATCAGCCATTCTAAAATGAAGGGCGAGATTGCGGTTATTTTGAAGAAGGAAGGTTATGTCCGCGACGTTACAGTTGAGGGGCAAGGCCGTGAAAAAGTGTTGCGAGTGGTATTGAAGTATGATTCCAACCGGAGCCCTACCATCAGAGGATTGCGTCGGGTGAGCAAGCCAGGGCTTAGGCGCTATGTGGGGTTTGATGAGATCCCCCTGGTGTTGGGCGGTATGGGGGTGTCAATTTTGAGTACTCCCTCGGGAATTGTTACGGATAATGAAGCACGGCGGAAACGCGTTGGCGGAGAATTGCTTTGCCAAATCTGGTAAAATCAGGTGTTTCCGGAATTGCTGTAATTCAGTGGATTACAGGTAACATAATTTAAATAGGGGAAGAGAATGTCTAGAATCGGCAAACAACCGATAGCCATACCTAAGGGCGTATCAGTCCTCGTAAGTGGCGGGACGGTATCGGCCAAAGGTCCTAAAGGTGACTTGGTGACGAAACTTCCTCCGTCCATCAAGGCGGAAGTGAAAGATTCGAACATCATCGTGAGTACGGATGAAGATACAGTGCGTGGACGAAGTTTCCATGGGCTGGGCCGCAGTTTGGTCGCGAATATGGTTCTTGGCGTGGACAAGGGTTATTCGATTGAACTTGAACTTCAGGGTGTCGGATTTCGTGCGGCTGTGCAGGGAAGCAAGCTCACGATGAATATCGGGTATTCAAGTCCGGTGGTGCATGAAGCGCCAGCGGGCATTACAGTAGCAGTTAAGGATAGTGTAATAACGGTTGGGGGCGCGGATAAGCAGCTCGTCGGTGATGTTGCGGCGCGTATTCGTTCCTATTATCCGCCTGAGCCTTACAAGGGCAAGGGAATCCGTTATAAGGGCGAACATGTCCGGCGTAAGGCCGGTAAGACGGTGGCCTAACGTATGAAAACAGTGGATCGAAAAGAAAATCGTGCCCGCAGGCACTCGAGAATTCGCAAGAACATCGCGGGAACTTCAGAGCGCGCACGTTTGTGTGTAATGATCTCCAACAAGCATATTTATGTTCAGCTTGTGGATGATGATAAAGGAGTGACGCTGGCGGCGGTGTCATCATCTGGTAAAGATGGTGTCGGCAAGAAAAATGCCGAGGGCGCCAAGTTGCTTGGAAAGCGGTTGGCGGAAATTGCCATGGAAATAGGCGTCAAAAACGTTGTGTTTGACCGCGGTGGATATAAGTATCATGGCCGGGTTAAGGCAATTGCCGATGCCGTACGTGAGGCAGGGTTTAAATTCTAGCCCTAGAAAGCAAGAGCACACTGTGATAAAAGAACGAACAAGGGCGGATAATAATTCAGACTCCTCGGGTGGCGAAGTTGAGGAGCGTGTGGTGTTTGTCAACCGCTGTGCAAAAGTGGTTAAAGGCGGACGCCGGTTTAGCTTCAGCGCGATTGTCGTGGTCGGCAATCGGAATGGAATGGTCGGATACGGGTTTGGTAAGGCGAACGAAGTTGCCGATGCAATCCGAAAAGGCGGGGAAATTGCCCGTCGGAGCATGATTCATGTGACGCTCAAAGACCGGACTATCCCTCATGAGGTAACGGGGCAGTGTGACGGCGGGTATATTTTGTTGAAGCCGGCTTCACAAGGTACCGGTGTTATTGCTGGTGGCGGGATGCGCGCTGTTTTGGAGTTGTCCGGAATACATGATATTCTCGGCAAGTCGCTCGGTAGCGGAAACAAGGTTAACGTGGTTAAGGCGACCATCAACGCGTTAGAGTCCCTGCGATCTCGTGATGAGATCATGGCGGCTCGTCAGAACTAATCACTAATCATTTGATCCGATAGGTGGAATACACGATGAACTTACATTCATTGAAAAATACGACAGGCGCTAAATCATCAAGAAAGCGTCTTGGTCGCGGAGTGGCTTCAGGACTTGGTAAAACATCAGGTCGTGGGCACAAAGGGCAGTATGCGCGTTCAGGGCACAAGCATAAGCTTGGGTTCGAGGGTGGACAAATGCGCCTGATTCGACGAATCCCGAAACGGGGTTTCACGAATATTTCTCGCAAAGAATTTCTCCCGGTGAACGTTGCGGAGCTAAATATCTTTGCTGTTGGTTCCGAGGTGACGCCTGATTTGATGAAATCAAAAGGGCTCGCGAATGGGGGCGCAGATGGCATTAAAATTCTGGGTACAGGTACGATCACGAAAAAACTGACCGTTAAGGCCCATAAGTTTAGTGTTGAAGCAAAAGCTAAAATTGAGGCCGCTGGCGGCGTTTGTGAGATTGTTACGTAAGGGAAATGAGATTGCGACATGCTTTCTGCGTTTAAAAATAGTTTTAAAATTCCTGAGTTGAGGGATCGTATATTATTTACGATGGGCCTTATTTTCATTTGCCGCTTGGTGGCTCATGTTCCAACTCCTGGAGTGGACGCAGTAGCGTTGCAGCGTGTTGTTTCTGACATTGAAAAAAGTTCAGGTGGCGGTGTACTGGGCCTGCTGGACATGTTCAGTGGCGGTGCTTTAAGCAATTGCGCTGTGGGTGCTCTCGGAATTATGCCCTATATCAGCGCCTCCATCATTCTTCAACTCCTTAGCGCGGTGGTGCCCGCGCTGGGGCGGTTGAAACTGGAAGGGGATACGGGCCGCCAGAAAATCACGCAATATACTCGCATGCTGACGGTGTTTCTGTGCGTGATTCAGGGTTGGTTTATGGCCGCTACTCTTGAAAATCCCGCCATGTTGGGGTTGCCTGAGGGGGTTAATCTCGTTCTGAACCCCGGATTGGGCTTTAAGCTGATGACCATCGTTACGATGACCACAGGAACTGTGTTCATCATGTGGTTGGGGGAACAGATCACACAGCGCGGAATTGGAAATGGTATTTCCCTTATCATTACTGAAGGAATTGTTAGCCGGTTGCCGGCGGCAGTGGCCTATGTGATCCAGATGTTTCACGTGGGTGAGGATGGGATCCGGCAATTCAATCCGGTATTCCTGATTGTTCTCCTGATTGCCCTGTTTGGAGTCGTTGCCGGCACAATTCTTCTGACCCAGGGGCAGCGCAAGATCCCAATTCAGTATGCGAAGCGTGTCGTTGGTCGCAAGGTATATGGCGGGCAGAGTACGTTTATGCCGCTGCGGATTAACTATTCAGGCGTCATGCCGATTATTTTCGCTCAATCGATTCTCATGTTTCCCGCAATTTTATTGCGGCGCATACCCGGTGATTTTGCCCAGAATCTGGCAAACATGATCACGATGGACACTGTATTGTATATGGTGCTCTACGGGGTGATGATTTTGTTTTTCTCCTATTTCTGGGTGGCAACGCAGTTTAACCCCGTTCAAATCGCTGACGACTTGAAGAAATATGGTGGATATGTCCCCGGAGTACGTCCAGGGGGGCCAACAGCTGAATTTCTTGATATGACCATGACAAAGATTACCTTGGCCGGGGCCATTTTCTTGACGGTTATTGCTGTGATTCCCTCGGTGATGAACCGCCAGTTTGGGGTTCCTTGGTTGGTTTCATCCTTTTTCGGAGGAACAAGTTTGTTGATCACAGTCGGTGTCATGTTGGACACGATGCGCCAGGTGGAATCACATCTTCTCATGCGCCATTACGACGGTTTCTTGCATAAAGGGAAACTGCACGGTCGGAGATAATCAGCGCAGTGTTGGAGTTATCGTTGCTATGAAAACAATTATTTTATTAGGGGCGCCTGGAGCGGGTAAGGGGACCATTGCTGAAGGGATTCGCAATGAGAGCGCTTTTATTCATGTGTCCACCGGGGATATGTTGCGAGAGGCCGTGAAAAATGGCACCGTGATTGGCCGTCAGGCTGAGGGTTACATGAAGCGGGGGGAGTTGGTCCCTGATGACGTCATTGTTGGAATTGTCGGGGAGCGGCTTGAACGTGGGGCGCGCGATTTAGCTTATATGTTTGATGGCTTTCCGCGAACTCTTGATCAGGCCCGCTTGTTGGATGAAGCGTTATCCCGGTATGTTTCGAAAGTTGATAAAGTGTTTCTCCTGGATGCGCCTCGAGAGCTTTTGATGGCTCGCTTAACGGGACGCCGGGTATGCCGGAAGTGCGGGCAAAGTTACCATGTGATTAACATTCCGCCGAAATCAGAGGGCATTTGCGACCTGTGCGGTGGCGAATTATATCAGCGGGCCGATGACAGTGAGGCCACCATTCTCAATCGTTTAGAGGTATATACGAAGCAGACAGAAAGCCTCATTTCTTATTACGAGAAAAAAGGCGTTCTGGTGCGAGTAGATTCCGCTAGGCAGAGGCAGGCAACGGTTTCTGAAATTTTGGCAGTGGCTAAACCGTTGATTGCTTCATGATCATTCTCAAGAATCGGGATGAGATTCGCAAGATGCGTGAAAGCGGTCGCATCGCGGCATGTGTAAGAGAAGAAATTGCTAGGCTTGTGTCTCCGGGGATAAGCACTCGTGAGTTAGATGATAAGGCGGCTCAATTAATTGCCGCCATGGGAGCCAAGAGTGCCTTTTTGGGGTATCGGGGATATCCCGGGAATATTTGTATTTCGATCGACGCTGAAGTGGTCCATGGCATACCGGGTGATCGGAGAATTGAAATCGGTCAGATTGTAAGCCTTGATGTCGGTGTGATGTTTGGTGGGTTTGTGGGTGACACGGCAACGACGGTGATGGTTGGCGTGACGGATCCTGATGTGGTCAGGTTAGTGCGTGCTACCGAGCAGGCGTTGGCGGCGGGAATAGAAAAGGCGCGCGCCGGAAAGCGCTTGGGCGATGTATCCCACGCGGTGGAGGCCGTTGTTACGCAGGCAGGGTTTTCGGTAGTTCGAGACTTTGTCGGGCATGGGGTCGGGCGGAAGTTACATGAAGATCCGCAGATTCCGAATTTCGGAACGGCAGGGGCCGGGCCCAAATTGAAGGTGGGTATGACACTGGCGATCGAACCCATGGTCAACATGGGGGGGAGTGCCGTTAATGTGTTGGGAGATGGCTGGACAGTGCGTACAGCAGACGACAGGCCATCAGCACATTTTGAGCATACGGTGGCGATCTGTGAGGATGGCCCCGAAATTTTGACGGCGGTGTAAATCCGTTGTTAAATTTGAATTTTGGGATGGACAACAGGTAAGGCCATTGATAAATTGGCTAGCTATTTTTGGAATGGAGACAGAGGATGAAGGTCAGAAGTTCAGTCAAGAGGATTTGTGAGCGCTGCAAAATTGTGCGCCGCCGGGGTGTGGTGCGGGTGATTTGCACCAATTCACGTCATAAGCAGCGTCAAGGTTAAGGAGAATTTGGGATGCCCAGAATATTAGGTGTTGATATACCCGGAAAGAAGTGCATTGAGTATTCCTTGCGCTATCTCTATGGAATTGGACCAACCAACGCCCGTCAAGTGATTGACGAGGCCAAGATTGACCCGGTCAAGAAGGCCGACGATCTGACGGATGAAGAGTTGGCTCGAATTATTAATGTGATTCAAAATACTTACCGGATTGAGGGTGATTTGCGCCGCGAAGTGGCACAGAACATTCGTCGTCTGATCAGTATCGGAAGTTACCGTGGTATTCGTCATAAGCGCGGACTCCCAGTTCGGGGCCAGCGCACGAGCACTAACGCGCGGACTCGCAAGGGGCCACGGCGCACGGTGGGTGCAGTTCGCGGTAAAGAGGCGCGGGCGGCCGCGAAGCAGTAACAAACAGTAGTGATAAAAGAGGTACGGGTTCGCAATGGCAGACGTTAAAGAAAAAGTTGAAGAAAAAGTTGGCGCCAAGCCGGAGGCCGCTGGGGCTCCGATTCCGGACGCTTTGGCGGGAGGCCCCGATGGTGCGGCTCGGCCAGTTCGGCAGCAGCGTGTCCGTGCAGGGCGTGTGGTGCCGTTTGGTATCGTCCATATTCGGGCGACATTCAACAATACAATCATTTCAGTTTCAGACAGTAAGGGTGGCGTGATTGCGTGGAGCACCTCAGGTCGTGCGGGATTCAAGGGATCCCGTAAGAGTACCGCCTTTGCCGCCAGTGTGGTGGCGCAGGAAGTGGCGCGGCAAGCGGTTGCCCGGGGTATGCAGGAAGTTGAAGTTCGTGTTCAGGGGCCGGGTGCGGGACGTGAATCAGCGATTCGCGCATTGCAGTCTGCCGGCTTGAACCTCACCATGATCAAAGATGTGACGCCGATGCCGCATAACGGTTGCCGGCCTCGCAAACGTCGCCGCGTCTAAAGGCAGATTTTGTAGAGAACAGGAGAATTCGAATGGGTAGATATACTGGACCAGCATGCAGGCTTTGTCGCCGTGAAGGTATGAAGCTGTTTTTGAAGGGGGATCGTTGCCGTATGGCAAAGTGTCCTATTGAAACCGGGCGTCCGGCCCCGGGTATGCACGGCGCGCGTCCTTCCAAGAAGACGGATTATTGCGTTCAGTTGCGTGAAAAGCAACGGTTGCGTCGTTCTTACGGTTTGCGCGAAGGGCAGTTCAAGCTTTTCTTCGAGCGAGCGGCGAGCAAGCGTGGCGTAACAGGCGAGATGTTGTTGCAGTTGCTTGAAATGCGGCTTGATAATCTGGCTTATCGTCTTGGCTTTGGAGCTTCGCGACGTGCGGCAAGACAGCTTGTTTTGCACGGGCATTTCACGGTCAATGGCCGTCGTGCGGATGTGCCTTCCATGACGTTGAAAGTGGGCGACAAGATTGAAGTTAAGGGGCGCAAACAAAGTCAGGAAGCCGTGAAGCGAGTGGTGGATGCCAAGGGGCGGGAAGCTGCTTCCTGGTTGACGCTGGATAAGGATGCGCTTAAGGGTGAAGTGATTCGCATTCCTACACGTGAAGAAATTGCGCCGTTGGTCAATGAACAGTTGATCGTTGAATTGTACTCTAAGTAAAGATATTCGTGCCGGGGAATGGTGAAACTGTTTCCGGGGAAGGACTGAATCATGCCAATCAGACTGAGCAAATTCGAGATGCCCAAGCGGTTAGTAAAGGACGAAGCTTCAGCCACGCCAACGTTTGCGCGGTTTGTTGCCGAGCCGCTTGAAGTGGGCTATGGGCGCACCATTGGGAATTCTTTGCGCCGGGTGTTGTTGTCTTCCCTGGAGGGAGCTGCAATTTCATCGGTGCGGATTGAGGGGGCTCCTCATGAGTTCTGCTCGCTACCAGGGGTTGTGGAAGATGTGACGGATATTATCCTGAACCTTAAAAAGGTGTTACTCAAGGCGCAGAGCCGTGAGTCTCGCCTTTTGCACCTGAAAGTAAAGGGTGCCCGTGAGGTCAAGGCGGGAGATATTCAAACCGATGGGACCATTGAGGTGTTAAACCCCAATCAACACATCGCGACGCTGGCTTCGGACGGGGTTCTGGATATGACCTTGGAAATTCGGGTCGGGCGTGGCTTTTGCCCTGCCGAGTTGAACAAGAAGGACAATCAGGATATCGGTCGTATTCCGATTGATTCGATTTTTTCTCCTGTCAAACGCGTGAATTTCTTTATCGAAAACACCCGCGTGGGTCAGCGGACGGATTATGACAAACTCATTATGGAAGTGACCTCGGATGGTCGTATTTCTCCTGATGATGCGTTGACTGTTTCGGCCGCAGTGTTGCGCCACCACCTTGATGTGTTCGTTGACTACGATAAGAATGTGGTTGAGTTTGAGGATGTGGAAGCCAAGGTTGATCTTGAGCGTGATCAGATGCTTAAGACCCTCAACATGAGCGTTAATGAAATTGAGTTGAGCGTTCGTGCGGCCAATTGTCTGAACAACGCCAATATCACGACCGTCGGGCATTTGGCCCAAAAGTCAGAGGCTGAGATGCTGAAATATCGTAATTTTGGCAAAAAATCTCTGAATGAAATTAAGGCCAAATTAACGGATCTCGGGTTAAGCCTCGGGATGAAATTCGACGAGGATCTGGTGAAAGCCATGAGAGGGCTTGAAGCCAATAAAGATAGCGAATAGTCCTATCTGGAATTCGCGCTGAATTGATGAAAGTGAACGACCGGGATGTGGATGAAGTTCCATGCGCGGCGTAAGGATGTCGGGAGTCAGCAATGCGTCACAGAAAAAATATGGTGAAATTGGGTCGGCCTGCAGAAGCGCGTAAAGCGCTGATGATGTCCATGGTCGGCAGTCTTATTGAAGAACAGCGGATAAAGACAACCTTGCCCAAGGCCAGGTTAGCCCGTGCGTTGGCAGAGAAGATGGTGACAGTGGCGAAGCGCGCCATCGCTTCTGGAAAGCCTGAGAAAATGTTGCAAGGTAAGCGGAAAGTTTTGGCAGTGCTGCGTCACCGCAAGCCAATGCTCAAGCTTTTTGACACCATTGCTCCTCAGTACAAGGATCGTTTGGGTGGTTACACCCGGATTACCAAAGTTGGTCGTCGTGGGAGCGATAGCTCCGAGATGGCGATTCTGGAATGGGTCGATCTTGTCATTGTGAAGAAGGGGCGTAAGGCAAAAGACGCTGCGGCGGGTAACGATGAGCCTGTTGCCGGGGATGTCAAAAAGGAGTCATAAGTCCTTTTTCCATTGTGAGGATGATTCTTCCGGGAGAATTCCTCATGTCAGAAGACGCCGATAGAGATGTCGGCGTCTTTTTTTATTCGAGGGGGTATTAGTAATGGATGTTCAGATGCTCGATGGCCTCGTTTCTTCCGGCGAAGTGCTTTGGTATGTTTTGTATGTCAAGCCGCGCTGTGAAAAGAAAATGGCGGGCTACTGCGAGGTTCACGGTGTGGAGTGTGATTTGCCTGTTCGTGAGGAAACCAAAATTTATCAGAGGCGCAAAGTGACGGTTCATAAGCCGGTTTTTCCAGGCTATGTATTCCTTCGCTTCTCCCAGGATCATAAGCTCACTGTGTTGAAGAGTAATATGGTCGTTCGTATCCTCCCGGTTGATAATCAGGAGCAGTTTTATAAAGAATTACAACAGATACGCCAGGCCTTGGCGATCGACCCCACTCTGGATGCCTCGGCGGCCTTCCAGTCCGGACGGCGTGTTATGATCAAGAGCGGTCCTTTCCAGGGGCTGGAAGGGGTGGTACAGTTGGTCAAAGGTAAAACCAAAGTGGTGCTCAATGTGGATATCATCGGCCGCGCGATTGCGGTTGAAGTAGGCATGGAATTATTGGAACCAGTGGAGTAATGGCGGAGATGACTCATGGATGTGCGTAAACTGGTGACCCCTTGTTATGTGGTGGATGAGTCGAAACTGGCGGCCAACCTGGAGCGACTCGATGGAGTTCAGCGGCGGACGGGATGTAAAATCCTTCTGGCCCTGAAAGGGTTTTCCATGTTCAGCACCTTTCCTCAGATCCGGAAGGTGTTGCCGGGCATTGCCGCGAGTTCCCTGAATGAGGCTCGTCTTGGCTTCGAGGAGTTTGGTCGTGAGGTGCACGTTTATGCTCCTGCCTATCGGGCAGATGAATTCGATGAACTCTTGGGCTATGCTTATCACCTGGTATTTAATTCGTTTGCGCAATGGCATCAGTTCAAGCTGAAGGTGAGTCAATCGGGCAAGTCTGTCCGATGCGGATTACGGGTCAATCCTCAGCACTCCGAAGTGAAAGTAAAACTGTATGATCCCTGTGCGCCAGGATCACGGCTGGGGATCACCCTGGACCAGTTTGAAGGGCAGGAGCTATCCGGTTTGTCAGGACTACACTTCCACACCTTATGTGAATTGAATGCGGATGCATTGGCGCGGACCCTGCCCGTGGTGGAGGCGAAATTCGGCAAATATTTCAGCGGGCTGGAGTGGATAAACTTTGGCGGGGGGCATCACATCACACGGTCGGATTATGATGTCGATCTGTTGTGCCGGGTGATCAATGAGTTTCGCGCGCGATATCCCCATCTCGAAGTCTACTTGGAACCCGGCGAAGCCATTGCCTTGAATACCGGGGTGCTTGTCACCTCTGTTTTGGACATCGTGCACAATGAAATCGACATCGCCATTCTGGATACTTCGGCGGCCGCTCACATGCCTGATGTCATCGAGATGCCGTATCGCCCGGGAATAGTTGGGGCGGGAACCCCGGGGGAGCAGCCTTTCACCTATCGGCTTGGTGGAATGACATGTCTCGCGGGGGATGTGATCGGGGATTATTCGTTTGCGGCGCCACTCGCGATCGGCGATAAATTGATCTTTACCGATATGGCTCATTACACCATGGTTAAAAACAACACGTTTAACGGGGTCGGCTTACCTGCGATTGCAATTTACCATCCGGATCGGGATGACATCGAGGTTGTTCGCCGATTCGGATATGACGATTACCGCAATCGCTTGTCCTGACGGTGTGTCACTGCAGGTTTGGCGGTGAGCAAGAGGAGTGCTGTTCATGAAACGCTTAAATGCTTTGTCGGGCGCTCTAATGGGTGTGTGTGTGTGCGCGGTCTCTCTGGCCGCAGCTGGCGCCGGGATGGCAGCTCAGGTCGAACCGGACCCTTCTGCAACGCCCTGGAGCCAAGCGCTCCCCTCCGGCCAGTTGAATGTAGGGGTCCATTTTGGTGACCAGCAGACCGAAACCTTCGGGGATATTCTGATTCCGATTTATCAACGCAGGACGGATCTGGTTTTTATCAACCCGCGGGGGTCATGGAATGACGATGAGGCCCGGGAGTTCAATTTCGGGCTGGGGGGACGTCATCTCTTCCCGGATAAAAGCATTATTCTCGGGGGTAACCTGTTCTATGACCGACGCACTACCACGCTCGACAACACCTTTAATCAAGGCGGATGCGGCGTAGAGTTTTTGAGCCAATGGCTGGATGCCCGTGCCAACTATTATTTTCCGGAACAGGGTGAAAAAACGGCGGATACCTATATGGTGACACCCGGCACCAGCCAGGAACATACTGAGTACTGGTACGCGCCAACGGCGCAAGGGCATGTTATCAGTCAATATGGTTACGAGATTACGGATTCTTACAATTTCAAAACCCTTCAGCATTACAGGACTGCCGAACGTGCGATGGATGGATTTGATGCCGAAATCGGGTCGCTGCTGCCCATCCCGCTTCTTAAAGATTATGCCGATGTAAAAGTGTTTGTCGGGGCTTATGACTATCATGCCCATTATGGCGATGATATTGCCGGACTGAAGGGCCGCCTTGAAGTCCGGCCGGTTCCCGCCGTGTATCTGGATGCCGGCTGGGTGGAAGATGAGAAGCTCTTTGGGTCACGGTATTCCGTTGGGATTCGCGCGGCGTTGCCCTTTAATCTGGCGCGATTGAGCCGGGGTCAGAATCCCTTTGCAGGTGCTCTGGACGGGTTTAAAATGACGGGTACGCGAGCTCCGTTTGCCTCCCGGATGACAGAGATGGTTGTCCGTGATTTACACGTCCGTACCACTGTGTCGAAACCCGGGGAAGTGGTTGCGGATCGCAGGGTTCTGGAGAAAGTGTTGGTCTCACATGATCGCAAGGACCACACTGAATTATTGGCGACGGATGTGACGTTTGTGGATGATGACAATCGGAGCGGGCTGCAAAATGGAACCTGGGAAAATCCCTATCGCCAAATTAACACTGGCGTTCAAAATGCGGTAGGCAGTCTGGTTTATGTGAATGATGCCGCTCAGCAGTACCGAGAAAATGTTGTGTTGCAAGAAGGAATCACCCTGTGGGGATCCGGGGCACCTATCTATGGGCGACATGGAATATTCCAAGGCCGCATTTCTCCGGTCGTAAATGGGGGTGGGGGGCGGCCGGCAATCACTTTGGCCAATCATGTCATGGTGACAGGGTTTGAGCTCATCCAGCCGGCAGGCGTCCCCTCATCCAGCCCTGTTATCTTTGGCGAAAATGTGTCAGACGTGATGATTGTGAATAACACGATTCGCGGAAATGGATCCGCTTCAGCCGGGATTGAAATGAACGCATTCAGCATCCCTGTCTTTGCAGCAACGGTATGGAATAACCGGATCGTAAGTGCCCGGGGGGCCGGGATTGATATCGAGGTCGGGTCGGTTCCCCTGACTGATATTACATTGGGACAGAATACGGTAACCGGCAACAGCGGGGATGGCATTTCCCTGCAAGCCTTTACGGTCGATGCCACAATCACATTGTCGGATATCATGGCCAATGCCAACGGTGGAGCGGGAGCTTTTCTTGATATATACGGTTACAACAGTGTCAACGTCTCCTTTGACAACATGGAGGCCAGTGATAATCACTCCGACGGGATTCATGCGATACTGGTTTCAGGCGGGGTGGTCACTGCTGATTTTGTGAATAATCGGCTGATTCGGAATGGTGCGGGTGGCGTGTTCCTTGATCTCAATTCCGGCCTCAACTCCACGATTGTCGCGAGGGGGAATCGAATTGCCGACAACGTGGCCAATGGGGTTAATTTTCAGACGTTGGCGCCTTGGGACAGTATCTATGACTTCGGCATGGCGGGCGGCGGGACATCGGACTCTGGTTTGAATGCCCTCTATGGAAATGGCGCTTACCAGATGTCGTTCGTCGGGGCCGGCACTTTGTTTGCCTCAGGAAACTGGTGGGGGACACCGACTCCTGTGGATAATGTGGACTATCGGGATGAAGGAGGCGGGGTGATTATTCCTGCTCCAGCACTTTCTGTCCCATTAACACCCTGAGGTGCGCTTCGACAGAAGCCGTGAGCCCCGAAAGACTGTAGCCGCCCTCCAGAACAGAAACCAAACGGCCCATGCAGCAGACATCAGCCAGTTCCATGGTCATTTGGGTAAGCCTGGCAAATCCCTGCTCTGTGAGGGTTGCGGCGGCCAGTTTGTCATCTCGATGCCCATCGAACCCCGCGGAGATGAGGATGAACTCAGGCTGAAATCCTGCGACCGCGGGGATTATCACCCTGGCAAAGGACTGTTGGTAATCCGCGTCAGTGGCATCAGCAGGCATGGGCACATTGAGTGTAAAGCCCTTTCCTGCACCTTCTCCCGTCTCGGAGGCATGCCCGCTATCAGGGGGGTAGAGCGAGTCCTGGTGGAGACTGGCATAAAACACGGAAGGATCATTGTAAAAGACATTTTGTGTGCCATTCCCATGGTGGATATCCCAGTCGATAATGGCAATCCTGCGCAGGCCGTACCGGTGTTGCAGATATCTGGCCCCAATGGCGACATTGTTGAAAAAACAGAAGCCCATCGCCCGATCCGGCATTGCATGATGCCCCGGGGGGCGGACAGCGCAGAAGGCATTCTGCACCTGATGCAGCATCACTGCGTCCAGGGCGGTGAGCACCGCCCCAGCAGCCATCAGAGCGGCTTCGTAGGTCCCGGGCGAACCCAGTGTCACCTCATCAGGTTTAAACAGTTTTCCGGTGCTGCTGGCGAGGCGGATCTGGTCAACATAACAAGCGGTGTGGATGGCGGTTATGGCTTCGATGGAGGCCGGTCGGGGTTGGATATGGCGGAGCGACTCCCACAGTCCGGTTTCCTTTAAGTGCTTCAGCAGGGCGGTCAGGCGTTGACGCTTTTCCGGGTGGGCCCATCCCGTTTGATGTTTAAGAAAAACCGGATCATAAAGAAAAGCAGTCTTAAGCATGCTGAGTTCTGGCTCCTGAATTCCGGAGTTGTTACTATTCCCCGGCGCATTCGTCAATCGAATCCCCCTAGGGCAGACACATCTAAATTTCCCCTTATTCTGGCGTATTCGGCTCAAATGCTCAGGTGGGAAGGCTTGTATTTGGAGTGCGGCGGCTTGACGCCGCTTTTCCCGGCGCGGCTTGACGCGCTGTACTGTCGGCCTGTCAAGCCAGGCCTTATGAAAGCGGCGTCAAGCCGCCGCACTCCAAATCTCCGTCGTCAGATTGAGCCAATAAGGCCAGAAATTCGAGAATTTAGATGCGTCTGCCCTAGCGAATCCCCCTTGATTCCCGCCTCTGACACAGGTATCTTGAAGCCCGTTTTCAATATCAAGGAGTAATACCATGGACGTTCAGAAATTGTTTGCAGATCGTATTGGCGGCACCTCATTCGGCACCACCAACGAGATTTATAAATTCGAGAAAATCAAGCGTGCCAAGGCGGCGGCCCGGGCGGCCCGACCCACTGTCGAGTTGCTCGATTTTGGCGTGGGCGAGCCCGATCAGATGGCGCCTGCCCCCATCCGGAAAGCACTGAAAAAAGCGGTGGATAATCCTGCCAATCGCGGCTATTCAGATAACGGAATTCGTGAGTTCAAGGTGGCGGCCGCGGACTACATGAGCAAGTTCTTCGGGGTCACTGATCTGAACCCGGACACGGATATCTGTCACAGCATCGGTTCCAAGCCGGCATTGGCGATGTTGCCCCTCTGCTTCATCAATCCCGGTGATGTGGCGCTGGTCACGGTGCCTGGCTATCCGGTTCTGGCGACCCACACCCGCTATCTTGGCGGTGAAGTGGTGAAGGTTCCCCTGAAAAAGGAAAATCATTTTTATCCCGATCTCGATAGCATCGATCCCGCCATTCTGGCGCGTACCAAGTTGTTCTATGTCAATTATCCCAATAATCCAACGGGCGCGGCCCCGACAGAAGAACTCTTCGATCGCCTGATCGCCTTCGCCCAGAAACACAATATTCTCATTGTACAGGATGCAGCCTATGCCACCTTGGTGTATGGCCAACCCCTCTCGATTCTGAGCCGCCCGGGCGGGAAGGATGTTGCGGTTGAACTCCACTCCATGAGCAAGAGTTACAACATGACGGGCTGGCGCCTTGGGTTTGTGGCTGGCGCCGCACGCATTGTGCAGGCCTATGCTGAAGTGAAGGACAACGTGGACTCCGGGCAATTCAAAGCCATTCAATTGGCCGCTTGCGAAGGGATCGCCGACAAGAAGCTCGCGGACAAGATCAAGAAGCATTATGAGCGCCGGTTGAAGAAAATCGTCAAGGTCCTCAAGGGCGTGGGCTTTAAGGCGAAAATGCCCGGTGGCACCTTCTATCTTTACGTTCCGGCTCCGAAGGGGGCGGGCGTCAAGACGTTCCTTACGGCGGAAGATGCCTCGCAATACCTGATTCGCGAGTGCTCCATCTCCACGGTACCCTGGGATGATGTGGGGCCTTTCCTCCGCTTCTCCGCGACCTTTGAGTCGAAGGATAAAGTGGATGATGATCGCGTGATTGCCGAGTTGGGTGAGCGCCTGATGAATGCCAATTTGAGATTCTAGTCATCATGTGAGGAGGGCGAGATGTCGCAAATAGAGAAGCTGATTATCGGGATTGAGGAAAGCGCTCGAACCGTGGGAACCCTGGTCGGGCAAGTTCAGGCATTACACTCTATTTGCACGCTGATGGTGGCCTCGCTGAAATGCGGGAACAAGGTGCTGACGGCCGGGAATGGCGGGAGTGCGGCTGAAGCAATGCATATGGCCGAAGAACTGCTGGGCCGTTTCCGTCACAATCGGCGCTCCTTGCCGGCGGTGGCCCTGACGGCCGATGGCACGGCCCTGACCTGCATTGCCAATGACTTTGGCTATGATCAGGTTTTCAGCCGGCAGATCGAAGGACTCGGGAGCGCGGGGGATGTGCTGGTGCTATTCAGTACCAGTGGTGCGGCCGTGAATCTCCGGCTGGCGCTCGAAGCGGCACGGGCCAAAGGGATGAAAGTGATTGGCCTTCTGGGGAAAGATGGCGGCCCCCTGGCGGGCAAATGCGATCTTGAGATTATTGTCAAAGGCACTGCCACAGAACGCATTCAGGAAGCCCACCAGGTGCTGCTGCACCTGATTCTGGATGCGGTTGAGAGCGAGTTCGCTTGAGCGGTCTGCGTCTGCCCCCCTGGATTCGGATCCGCTATTCCGGGCGTGGGAATCAAGATGCAGTGCATCAGGTGCTGAAGGCCAGTGACCTGCATACGGTCTGTCAGGGCGCGCAGTGTCCCAATCAACACGAGTGTTTCAGCCGCGGGGTAGCCACCTTTATGATTCTGGGGGATACCTGTACCCGGGATTGCCGCTTCTGCGCGGTTCATTCCGGCCTACCCACACCTGTTGATCCCGATGAACCGCTCCGTCTGGCGGCAGCCGTAGCCAAACTCAAACTCCGTCATGTTGTGGTGACCAGTGTGACACGGGACGATCTTTCCGATGGGGGCGCCCGGCATTTTGCCGCCACCATAACCGCGATACGGACTCAACTGCCAGCTGCCACGATCGAGGTACTGACGCCTGATTTCAAGGGAGTTGAGCGGGACATTGATCTTGTTTTGGATGCAGCCCCGGATGTCTTTAATCATAATCTGGAGACGGTGCGGGCCTTGCAAAAGACGATCCGACCGGCGGCGAGTTATGAATGCTCCCTGGCGGTTCTGGCTTATGCGGCGCGCCGGAGCGGCGGTCGGACTGCTGTTAAGTCCGGGCTGATGGTCGGGCTGGGCGAGTCGGATGACGAAGTCTATGCGACCATGACTGATCTCAGGGCGGCTGGCGTGGAGTTGCTCACCATTGGCCAGTATCTGGCGCCCTCCGCGGCGCATGCCCCGGTCAAGCGCTATGTGACTCCTGAACAATTTGAAGAATACGCCCGGCGGGGACAGGCAATGGGGTTCCGCAACGTGGCATCCGGCCCCATGGTGCGTTCTTCGTATATGGCGGAGCATCAATTCCATGGCGGAGAAAAGCCGGGGGAACACCATGGTTGAATATGCCGCCTTTTGGATCGCCGGTTTTTTGTGCCGCACGATCCCCCTGCATTTTGCCTACTGGCTGAGTCTGCGGATTTCTGACTGTTATTTCTTTTTTGAACGGCGTGGGCGCAACGCGGTAATGGCGAATTTGCGGCAGGTCATGGCGTTCCGCGGCCGCCACCCCACGGAGCGGGAGCTCAAGTTGACTGCCCGTACGACATTTCAGTTTTTCGGGAAATATCTGGTGGACTTCTTCCGCTTTCAGCGGCTCAGCGAGGCGGATATCAAGCGGTTGGTGACCATTGAGCATCCTGAATACATCGAACAATCCTGGCAGATGGGGAAGGGTGTCATTGCGGTGACGGCGCATTTGGGGAACTGGGAAATTGGCGGTGCGGTACTGGCAGGAATGGGGTATCCCATCAATGTGGTCGCCCTGAAGCAGCCGTCGGCAAAACTGAATGATTTCTTTCAGAAGCATCGCCGCAAGCGGGGGATGGTCGTGGTGCCGCTGGGCTCATCGGTCAAGCGTCTGATTGGCGCCCTGCGGCGTAAAGAGTTTATCGCCCTCCTGGCGGATCGGGATTATTCCGATCATCATGGAACAACCAGCTTGTGCGGCGCACCCGCGTGTATGCCGCGGGGGGCTGCCTGGTTGGCCGCTAAGACGGGGGCTGTGGTGCTGCCGGGATTTGTTCTGCGCAACGAGGATGACACGTTCCTGATGAAAATGTATCCCCCGATTATCCCGGTGGAGGGCATGTCTCAGGATGATATTCAGGCTCGAATCAATGCGGCGCTTGAAGATGCCATCGGCGCTTATCCCCATCAGTGGTTTATGTTTCAGTCCGTCTGGGGCGGGCTCAGCTATGGACAGTCCGGGAAAAGAGAAACCCCTCACCTCAATCCTCTCCCTCAAGGGGAGAGGACGCGCGGGAATCCAGTGCCCCCTTTCAAAGGGTGCGTCATTATCCCTGCCTACCGTGAGGCTGGCCGAATTGGTGCAGTAGTGGAAGGCATCAAATCATTTGTCCCTGACGTGATTGTTGTGGATGATGGGTCGCCTGATGAAACGGCCGCCCAGGCTAACCAGGCTGGGGCCATTGTGATCCAGCATGAAGTCAATTGCGGGAAGGGCGCGGCGCTGGAGTCGGGATTCCGTGCCGCACGTGAACGTGGCTTTAAGTTCGTCATTACCATGGATGGGGATGGGCAGCACGCCCCGACCGATCTTCCGGGGTTCATTCAGGCGTACACCCAGACGGGGACCCCCGTCCTGGTTGGTTCCCGGATGTCTGATACTCGGGACATGCCCCTGGTGCGGCGGATGACCAATCAGTTCATGAGTTGGCTCTTAAGCCGTGAGATGGGGCAGTGGGTGCCCGATACTCAATGCGGGTACCGGCTTTATGCGCTATCGGTGCTCCCTGCGGTTGCTTCCGAATCCAAGCGGTTTGCAGCCGAATCGGAAATCCTCATGGAGTTGAGTCACAGGGGCGTGAAGATCGGGTCCGTGCCCATTGCCACCATTTATGGTACCGAGAAAAGCAAAATTCATCCCGTAAAAGACGCCTTCCGGTTTTTTAAAATGATGCGCCAATATCGCAAGCGGAGGAGCCAGTAGGCAGTGGGCAGTGGGCAGTGGGCAGTGGGCAGTGGGCAGTGGGCAGTGAGCAGTAGGCAGTGGGCAGGGAGCAGTTACTGATTTCTGCTAACTGGCAACTGCCTACTGCTTACTGCTCACTGGCTACTGGCTACTTAACTTTCATTGGGATGCCAGCGATGACGAAAAGAACGCTGTCGGCGATGGCGGCCAGATCTTGATTCAGCCAGCCTTGTAAATCCCGGAAGGTGCGGCCAAGTGCTGAGTCCGGGACGATGCCCATGCCGACCTCATTGCTGACGATGATGACGTCACAGGGGCTGGCCTTGAGGGCGGCGATCAGTTCCTGCTTGCGTGTCTTCACGGCGGCTTCACCTTCTTTCAACAACACATTGGTCAGCCATAACGTGGCGCAGTCGAGCAGAATACCATCGCGCGGGGGCGTTGAGCCCAGGATGACCTTTGCCAGATCGAGCGGCTCCTCAACACACCCCCACTTCGGGCCGCGTTGATCTCGGTGCAGTTTCACCCGCTCCACCATTTCCTGGTCGAGGGTTTCCGCCGGGGCCAGATAAAGCGGTTGCTTCCAGCCCTGTTCGGCCAGCTTCTGGGCATGGGTGCTTTTTCCACTCCGCGCCCCACCCAATACCAATGTTATTTTGACAGGATTTCTCATTTCATTTTCCATCACCTTCAATACTAATCGTAATCGTAATCTTAATCCTAATCTTAATCTTAATCGGATTCTCTTGGCGATAACGAGAAAGAGGGAGGATTACGATTAAGATTAAGATTACGATTAGGATTAAGATTAACTATGCAAACATTCCTTTAACCTTGTCAGGGATGAGGCTGTATCCTCGAAACCAAAGGTTTCCAGGGTCAGGACATGGTTATACGACTTAAGGGACCTCAGGAATTCTTCTACCAGTGGCTGGGGCGTCATTTCCAGCGAATAATGGCGTGAGGTTTTATCCGAGCCATACAGGTGGATGATCCGGGTCCGGGGTAACCACTGGGCAACATGCCGCTGCCAGTCATAGCCCATCTGCAGAAGATGGCCGAGATCCAGGCAGATACTAAAGGGGTATTCGAGGAGAATGGGCTCACACCAGGCGAAGGGGTAGCCCAGATTCTCCACGCAGATGCGGGTCGGATCATCCACAATGCCCGCGAGCAGCCGCAGGAGCGGGCTCATATCTTGACGCCAGGTATCAATTCTGGCTTGAGTCGCGGAGGCGTCAATCCCCTCCAGGTGCAAGATCCAGCCATAGGGCTTCAGTGGGCGGCAGAGTTCAATAATACGCAGGGCGGTGCTCAGGAAGTGTTCCCGCTCCTCCTGGTTTGCGCTGCCCAGCGCCTTATCGATCGGGAAATGAATCGTGTAGCTGAGGTGATGCTGTTTGGCGAGCTGGCGGAGTTCCTCAACTTCGGCCTGACTTGGAAAATTGGAGGAGTCCTTCGATTCAAAGAAAACGATCTCAATATCATCCGCATACGGCGCCAATTCGCGCACGTTCGTGAGGAGATCGGCGGGATACACATAAGAGGTGACCCCGAGCCGGAAGCGGCGTGGGGCGGTTAGCAGGGGGAGGGCTTGAAATTCGATCACGTTTTTCCTCGCTGGTAGCTGATAATTTGCACCGTCTCCAGAGTGACCAGGCCGCCGCATTCGGCTTCGGTGAGGAGTTGGTCCAACAGGGGGAGAAAGGCCGTGATCTTTTCGGCCTTGTCGACAATTTCGACCACTACCGGTAGATCGGCCGATAAATCCAGGATGCGGGTGGAGCGGAGTTTGCCGGAGGTGCCGTAGGACATCAGGCCCCGCAACACGGTCGCGCCGGCCAGGCCGGCCTCCTGACTTTTACGGACGATGACTTCATGGAGGGAGGAGTGGTGATACCGATCCCCTTCGCCAATAAAAATACGTAACAGTTTCGCTTCACTATCCGGTTGCATACATTCCCTCCTTCAATCTTAATCTTAATCTTAATCGTAATCGTAATCTTAATCTTTCTGTCTCCCTCTTTAGTGCAGAGATTACGATTACGATTAAGATTACGATTAAGACAGGTAATATCCGGGCCCAGTTATGGGCTCAGTACTTTCTTCACCAGCATCATGCCGACAAAAAAGGCTGCCATGGCTCCGAAAAAGGTGCCGTTGAGATAGAGGAGGGCATGCAGCCATTCGCCATCCTTTACCATTTGCACGAGTTCATAAATAAGTGAGGACAGGGTGGTGAAGCCGCCGCAGAAGCCGGTGGCCAGAAAGAGTCGGGCCGAGGGTGAAAGCAGTTCGGTGTCGGCCGCCAGTTGGCTGGCCATGCCAATGACCAGGCAGCCACAAAGATTGGAGGCCAACGTTCCCCAGGGCATGCTGGCGGCAGGATGACTCAGGCTCAAGGTAAAGCCATACCGGCACAGACTCCCCACCAGTCCGCCCGCCCCCACCCAAACAAATGGCATTATTCCGTTCATGCGGAGGTAGACTATTAGACTGCTCGTAAAACAACAAAGATAAAATCAACCACCATTCCATATTGGGCCCATTTTTGGAGTGCGGCGGCTTGACGCCGCTTTCCCGCGTCCCGGCTTGACGGGGCGCATGACGGAAAACGGTGCGTCGAGCCGCCCCGAAGAAAAGCGGTGTCAAGCCACCGCACTCCAAACTCTAGCGAAGCGGGGGGGTAATCTTTTTAGGGCTTGGACGTGTTTTCTTCATCGGGTGACGCTTCCAGCTTGACGGTCACGGGGGTGCCTTCTTCCACCATGTGGGCGAGGGTGGTGATGTCCCAGTTTGTCAGGCGGAAGCATCCGTGCGATTCGCGGCGGCCAATGGTTTCCGGATGCGGCGTGCCATGCATGCCGAAACCATTGGCGCTCAGGGTCAGCCAATAGACGCCCACCGGGTTATTAGGCCCCGGGGGAATGATCAGCTTCTTGCCGATCTCCTGGGCGCGCGGGGATTCTGGGAAATTGGCGGGATCAAAAGTATAGTTCGGGTTGGGGGCAAAGCTGACAATCGTCAGATCGCCGACAGGCACCTTGTGCAGCTTCTTGGCGATCGAACAGGGAAATGAGGCGATCAGGCTGTCATTGATGTCAAAAGCGCGAACCCGGTAGTGATCGCAGTCCACCTCCAGCCGGGAGGCAGGAATCGACCAGTCGTCAGCTCGGGTGTTGGGAATAACCAACTGGGTTCCGACCGCAACGTTCTGCCAATTAGAAACGCCAATGTTCATAAGCTTTAGCAACGTGGGAGAGACATGGAATTGTTCGGCGATAACTTCCTCCAGACTTTCGCAGGCCATGGCCGGAAGTGCGGAGGCTTCAAGATAATCGGCAGGGGCCGATCCGACCCGTTCCAGCTCCGCCGGGCTGAGGGTATGGGCCACGGTGGCCGGTTCGGTATTGGCGAGCAACTCCTTCCGTGCCTGTGAGATCGTCACGCCGCGGCTTTCGGCGTAATCCTTGAGTGCGAGTACGGTCTTGGAGCCTTCCCGCCCATCGCC
>Ga0194053_10000196_pt1 | contig 47031 bp, 34 predicted proteins | sample SepL228m_MetaG_FD_161684 | JGI IMG/M metagenome (GOLD analysis project Ga0194053, IMG submission 161684) | Anoxic zone freshwater microbial communities from boreal shield lake in IISD Experimental Lakes Area, Ontario, Canada - Sep2016-L227-8m | ecosystem: Environmental > Aquatic > Freshwater >...
AGTGACAAGAAGCGATTCGAGCCGCCGTTGGAAAACCGGGGAGCTTTCGCCGTTGTCCCTGAGGCTGAGTTGTTCCAGAACGAAACCTATCGTGGCGGCGAGTCCAGCGGCGTCTCCGGGCCGCCAGGCCATCGGAGGGATGCGTGCGCCGGTCCATCCAAGCCCGGACAATTCGCTCAGCAGTTTCGCTGCCGGGATCTCGACCAGAATGCACCGGATGGGGGTCGCGCGGAATTCCAACGGGGCAGCTGCAGGGACGAGCGCTGGGCCGCCGGGCACCGCGGAGAAGATTTCTCCCGCGGCCGATAATTTCATGGATCCGGCCAACGGAAGGTAAACGATGATTTTTGTCCTGCTGCCTTCGGCGGAGACTTGTATCGGCGAGCGGCAATCCACGTGGCACAACCAGGAACGTCCCAGCGGAAGACGCGAGATGGTGGAATCGAATGGGCCCCCGCCGATGACCCGGCTCGTGTGTTTCGACCAGATGCGGGAAGTCAGCGACTGGCTCTCCGCAAGGTTCCCCGTGTGGAGCACGACATGCCCGAGCAGCGGCCCTGGCTTTGCGGTTTTCATGTCTGTAGGGAGCACGAAAAGTCGAAACCAGTCAAAGTTTTACACGTCATTCCTGAAGCGGCTCGACGTTGATCTTATGAGCCAGCCGTGTATCCTTTCCATGTGAGCAGGACGTTTGTTTCTATCGAAGCGGTTTCGACCGGCGAGGTGGAATCCGGGGGAACGGGGATGCGGGTGGAGTGGGGGATTGCGGAAAGCCCGTTCGGGCTTTGCAGCCTCGGGTGGTGCAGACGGGGCATCTGTCATCTCGCATTTCATGACCTCGATCCGGGGTTTCCCGGAGAGTTGAGAGACAACTGGCCCAACGCGGAATTCCTAAGAAATGACAACGCCGCAAAAATGCGGAGCCTGGAGGTTTTTGCGAAGAAATCCGCAGGGCGAATTCCGGTAGTCCTTTCCGGGACAACGTTCCAGATGAAGGTATGGCGGGCTCTCGTGAATATTTCGAGAGGCAGTGTCGCCTGCTATTCCAGCATCGCTGCCGCGATCGGAAATCCCGGTGCCGCCCGCGCGGTGGGAACCGCCTGCGGGGCTAACCCCGTGGCCTGGTTGATCCCCTGCCACCGCGTCGTCCGGGCCAAAGGAGGGACCGGCGGATACCGGTGGGGGGCGGAGAGAAAAAAATCGATGCTGGCGGCAGAGTCAGGCGGCGGCTGAAAAAAAGCGGAGCCGGGAATACCCCGGCTCCGCTTCGATGAGTTGTCGGACGGCTCAGAGAGCGACGCGCACGATGGCGGTCGAATTTGTGCCGGTTGAGTTTGTCGAGTTGTCCTTTTTCTTGTTGCCACCGCAGCCTCCGCCTGGGCAGGACTGCGCGAGCGCCGAAGCGGCGGTGAACGCGACGGTGATTGTGACAACCAACACTGCTGACAGAGCGATTTTTTTCATAGCTATCCAAATTCGTTGGAAACAAAGACGTGTCAAATGGAATTCCCCTCTTTTGTCAGAGGGAATGCGAAATGTTCGACCGGTGGGCGGTCGCGCATCCGGTCGCAGCGTGCGAGCATAATAGAGGAGGGATTCTTTTTGGAGGGGAATGGCTCTTCCTCGACGGCGCGGAGGAAAACTTCCCGCGCATCGGCCCAAAGCCCCTGCGCATAGATGCTCTTCGCCTCTTCGTAGACGGCCATCCGCGCCCGGTTATTTTCCTTGGCGGCATCGCCGTGTCCCAGGAGTTCGTGGAGGTCCACCGGTTGGACGCGGCCGGGCACGAGAACCCGGTCCAAATTTCTGAAGACCAGGCCGGGATCGGACTTGAACGCCGCATGCATGGTTTCGCCCGAGACGAGAATGCCCGCCCCATAATGGGATCCGGCGGACTCGATTCGCTGGGCCAGGTTCACGGTATCTCCCATCATGGTGTAGTTGAAGCGCAGTTCCGAACCGATGTTGCCCACGATGGCCATGCCGGTGTGAAGGCCCACGCGTGTTTGCATGTGACCGACGATTTCCGGCCATTTGGCTTCTTTCAACCAGCGCTCCCGGAGCTGGCTTTGGGCTTCCTGGAGGGCAAGTGCAGCCCGGCACGCTGCAGCGGCATGGTCTTCGCAGGCGACGGGAGCCCCGAACATGGCGATGATCGCGTCGCCGACATATTTGTCGAGAGTTCCCTGCTGGTCGATGACCGCCGAGGTGCACTCGCCGAGGTATTGGCACATCAGATCCACGAGGTCCTTTGGTGGCAGCTTTTCTGCGATGGGCGAAAAGGCAACGATGTCGCTGAAAAACGCGGTGATCTCGACCTCCTCGCCGCCGGTGCGCGGGGCGGCGTTCGCTTCGACCATTTCCTCGACAACGGTCGCCGAGACATAGCTGCCGAAGAGGTTTTTGATTCTCCGGCGTTGTTGCTCCTCTATCGTGAGCTGGCGCAGCAGGGCCACAAATGTGCAGGAGAGGGCGGCTCCCAACGGGGCGACGATCGGGATGAGAACTTCCGCTTTTGCGAAAAGGAAAAAAGCGAAGCCGATGTAGGCTATGACGAGCAAACCGGCGAGCAGCTTGCTCCATTTTGAAAACCGGTGGGGCATCGCGCCGAGCCACGCGGTGCCGAACCCGAGCGCGAAAATCAGCAGGATGTTCCCCCAGACTGGCGGGCGGGAGATGAATCGTCCCGAGTCGAGGGTTTTGAAAAGGTTGCCGTGGACCGAGACCCGGGGGACCGGCGTGGACCCGTTCATCGGAATCTCCGACGTGTCCCTCAACAAGGAATCCGTGGGACCGATCAGGATGACGGCGTCATTCAAAGCCTTGAAGTTTTTTTCCGCACGGGCTTTTTCCTCATCGGTGCCCTCCCGGGCCATTTGGTCAAAGCTCAGAATCGAGGCGATGCCGGTCATCTCATTTTCATCCCATCGCGAAAACCAATTCGACTCCACGAACTGTTCAAAAGTTAGCGGGATATCGAGGATTGTGCGGTTGTCCGCACCGTGAATCAGCATCCGTTTTTTTTGGATTTCGACGGAGGACTCGTCGAGTCCTCGGGAAATCAAAAACAGCTTGAGGCCCATCGGCAGATAAGTCTTGAACTCAGTCTTGGCAAAGAGTGGAACCCACCGGACGGCGGTATCAATCAGCCCGACTTGGCCCCATGTGGGGCCGACGACAGGAGGGTCCGGCAGTTCCGGGAGATCGGCTGCTTTGGGGTCGTAGTTTTTTTCGTAAAGAAAAGGGAACGAGGCCTTTTTTCCCAAGAGCCCCTTCTCCGGCCCATAGGTTGCCGCGAGAACGATATTTGGATGTTTGTTGATGCTTTTTCCGAGTTCCAGGCTTCCCGCTTCGGCCTCTTCCCTGCCGACTTGAGGGAGTCCGGCATCACCGAAAACAAAGTCCATTCCAACCGCCCGCACCTTGCCCCTCTCGAAGAGCGCATCCAGCGCCTTGGCGAAGATGGCCCGGCTCCAAGGAAAATTGCCAATAGCGACGACCGAGTCCGTGTCCACATTGACGTAGCAGACTTTTGTTGGAGAGGAAATCGATCCGCGAAGCCACAGCCTCGCGTCGATTGTTTTTTCCTCGAGAAATGCGAGAAGCCCGTCCCTTCCCAGCATGCTGGTGTGATCACCGAAGGTGAGAAACGCCACCTGTGAAAGCATGACCCAGAACAGGCAGATCCCCGCGAGAGATATGGGCAATATCCACTTCATGAGGAGTTCCTGCGGCCTGATCAAACTGTCCGTGGGCTCATTTCCCAGCGGAAAAAACCGACCAAAGCAGCCAAATCCTAGGACGGGGGAGGATTGGGAGTTGGTGTCGGCGTTGGCGTAGGAGTGGAGCCACCGCCTCCACCACCGCCTCCACCGCCTCCACCGCTGCCGCCGCCGAGAGGGGCTGTTCCAACATTGCCAGTGCCCGTGTCTCCTCCAAAGCCACCTGCAGAATCCGTGGCGGGTTTGCTGCCCACAACTTCCGGAGCAATCTGAGGAACGCCTTCAAAGGCTTGCTGCGTGGGCGCCGCCGCCACCACTTGCTGGGCCAAGGACTGAATCGCTTGGGCCGTGGGTGCGGACAGCGGGGTGGCATTCCCGAGAGTGACGGTGTTGGTGGCAGAATCGACTCTGACGGTGACCGTTTGACCGTCGCTCAGCGTCACTTGACGTCCATTAATCGAGGCGAAATCCGCCAAGCCATGCGGCATATCGATGGTGACACTGACCGATCCACCGCCTGTGTCGTTGACAGTGACCTGAATGAGGGTGCCTCGAATTCCGGCGACGCCGACCGGAGTGCCGATGTTAAAGGTGGAGCCTTTTTGCAATTTGGCGACATCTGCGATGATGCTGCCTGAGTTGACGGAAATTTTCGTTTGGGAAATCGAGGGCTCGGATTTGATTTTTGAGTAATCCACCTTGCTCGAGTCGAACGGGACTTGGAGAAACTTGTCCACCGAGAATGTGGAGTTCGGTTGAACGGTGACCGTCGTGCCATTCGAGAAAAGCAGCCAGGTCTGCGAGTCCTTCCCTGTTTTGATCATCTCGTCGTGTTGGATGAATGCGCCTTCTTTCAATGGCTCGTAGGGTTTCTGAGAAACCGAGAATGTGACCGCGCCTTGACCTTCAGAACACGGATATACCCTTCTATTGGTTGGGCTCCAAGTTCTGCTCCGAACATTTGGCCTGTCCCGCCCGTCAAAAGCGCCAGGGCCGTAATGAATACAAGAGTGAAAGTTTTCATACGTCTAAAATGTTGCATGGATTGGCACCGAGGGAAAGGGAAAAAACTGCCAGATGTGGTTTTGTGCAAGAGCTTCCGGGGCTATTCCGGTGATTCGTGCCAAAACTTCTCAAAAGCCTCTGTCCAGTCACGGGATTCCACTCTTCCTCTGGCCGCAAGACCCATGTGATTTCGGAGCGAAGGGTCATCCACAAGCCGTCTGATGGCCCCGGCAAGCTCAGAGGAATCGAGGGATTTCGTGACGAACCCGTCCTTGCCGTGCTGCACGAGTTCCCGTGGCCCTCCGACATCGGAGACGATGGCTGGAATTCCGGAGGCTTGGGCCTCAAGAACCACATTACCAAAGGTATCCGTCGTGCTCGGAAAAACAAAAATATCCGAGGAGGCGTAGGCGGCCGCAAGCTCCTCTCCTTGCAGATATCCGGTGAAAATGGCATCCGGAAGAAGGCGCTTCATTTCACCCATGTAGGGGCCGTCGCCGACGATCAGCGGGCGGACGGGCACACGGGCTTCTGCCAGGCGTCGCGTCGCCGCCACGAGGACATCCAGATTTTTCTCCTTGGAAACGCGCCCGACGAAAAGCATGCCGGTCTCGCCGTCGCGCAGCCCGCGGGATTTCCAGAAGTCCGGGTTTCGTTTCGATGCATGGAACAGTCGGGTATCGAGCCCCCGGGGAAGGATGTGCAGTTTTTCGCGGGCGATCCCGCGGTCGACCCAGCATTTGCGGTAGTCTTCGGAATTCACGTAGATCACGTCCAGCTGGCTGTAGAACCAGTGCATGAAATTCCATGTGAGGGTTTCCATGAACGAATCGTCGGTGAGGATGCGGACATACTGGGGGAAGTCTGTGTGGTAGATCCCGATGACGCGGAGACCGAGGGTTTTCGCCGCAGCAAGCGCGCTGAGCCCGGTCGGGCCCGGCGTGCTGATGATGATCTCCGTGAAGCCGCCGCGTTCGAGATAGTCGAAAATCTGGAGAACCGGCGGAAAACTCAGCCGCTGGAGTTCATACTCGGGGAGTTCGAATTCCCCAATTGGTTGGAAGTTTTTGAGCGGGATCCCGTGGTCGGCGACTTCGGACCTGCAGGTGATGACGGTGATATCGTGCCCGGCTGCGACACCCGCTGCGGTCATCTTCCGGATGGTCGTGGCCACGCCGTTCACATCTTCCAGGGTGTCAGTAAACCAGGCCCGCTTCCGGTTTTTGAGAAAATCCGGGGTCGTTCCGCAGAGGGTTCTGGTGCTGTCCCGCAGCCATTCCCGACGCGGGAGCCGGAACGCATGGATATAGGGGCTGAGCAGGCCGACCAAGGGGGCAGCCGGAATGAGCGTCTGGATGCTTTCAAAATATTTGCCGGTGGAAAGCTGTTGGATAAACTGGGTGACAAACCGGTATCCGAGCTGGTTGGCGATCAGATTCGCGATCAGGAAGGCGCGGCGCTCCGGCTCCGCCACGCCGGCGGTTTCCCTGGCCAGCGCCGCCTTCATTTCCGGCTTTCCAAAAAATGAGGCGAGGTCTTTCCAAAGTGAGCTGGAACCGGCTTTTGCCATCTCAAAGATCTTACCGGTCGCGACTCCCTGGACAAGGAAACCGAGCTTGTCGCCAAGCGAGAACTCGGTCGGATCCTGGCCTTCCATGAAGCGCGAGAAGATTTTCTCGAGGAGGCCGGTTCCCGGATCCCCGGGTTTGAGGGAGAGGCGGGCCTTGGCATACTGGAATGCCGTGCTGTAGGTACTGTGCGCGAGGGTGAGGGGAGTCCCGGATTCCCCGCCCGCTTCGCACCGGCCGCCGCGCAGATGGTCCAGGAATTCGGCGGCCTCTTTGCAGGCCGGCGTTGAAGTGAACGCCCTCGCTGGATGCGTGCCTCCATGGTCGTCCGAACCGCCGATGAAGACTTTCTTCCAAGGCTCTTCGTGGGTAGGGTCGAGCCCGGTGCGCGCATTGAAAATTTCGATATGTTTCGGAGTCAGCTTCCCGAAGACCTCGCGTGTCACATCGCTGACGAGACTGGAATACCTGCCGTTGATGCCTTCGAAATGCCGGAACAAAAGGGCGAGTTTCTGGAGGTGCAGGGCGGTGAGCTTTTCGTTGATGCTGTGAAAGGCATGAGCCACCGCATGGGCGATGTTTTCCGATGCCAGCAGGGCCTGCATTTCGTAGATGTTCTCACGGGAGTCGTGGATCCGGCGGTGCTGGGCCTCGGTGATTCCCCAGACGAGAAGGTGAACCCGGCATTCGTCCTCCGGAAAATAGGCGGTGACCTCCTCGCCGACAATGACGCCGGGCAGGTGCGCTATCTCTAGGCATCCACTGATCGTGTTGTGGTCTGTGAGAGTGACGAAATCCATTCCCGTCGCCTTGAGCCGCTTGTAGGTCTGCAGGGGATCGGAATAGCTCGCGGGAAAATCCAGCCGCCTCAGCACCCAGTCGGCCGCGCGGTCGCTGTGGCGCGAATGGATGTGCAGGTCTGCGCGGGAAGTTGGGGGATTCATGGTTCGGCCCGCATGCGGGACAGCCAACCCTCATAGGTCATCGGTTCGCGCGCGGCAAGCGCCTTGCCGAGGATTCTCAAAATCTGTTCCCGGATCTGCGGGTGGTCCCAGTCCGGCGGATGAATCCCGATCCGGACCAGCGGGGCTTCGAGAGTTTTTTGAAAAAGGAGGGAATTCCAGGCCAGGCTGCAGGTCCGCCGCCAGCCCGCCCGAACGCTCCAGACCTGGCTCCGGCTCCGGTGCACGGCTCCTGTCGTGAAATCACTCACGGTCGCAATCCTCGTCGTATATTGGAGTCCGGCCTCGCGGACGGCGCGCTCGGCCTCCGCGCCAAGGAGCCATGCCGGTGCGATGAACCCGCGGACATCGACACCGCAAGCCTCGACTGCCGCCCTTCCGCGATCGAGGAGGTGGCGCGCTGCGGAATATTCCAGATCCAGGAACTCGCCTTCGCCTGCTGTGTAGGAACGGGTGATCAAGCGGGTGAGCGGGCCATCTGTGTTCCGGTTTTCCCGGAGGTGATAAAATCCGTGCAGCACCGCCTCGTGTCCTTCGGCGCACATGGCCCTGAGTCGCTCCGAGAAATCTTCGTCTTCATTCACCAGCCCGCGATGGTGGTGGTCTGGCACAACGAGCAGGGACACGGGGTCGGCTCCCACCGATTTCAGGTCGGCGAGGATTCGTCCGGTGCGCTTAAGGGTGGCCGGACTCACGTCGTGAATCGAGACGACCAACGACTTCCCTCCCGCCACTTCTTTCTTGTCTTCCGCTTTTTGCATTTGCCAAGAGGCTGTGATAAGGGAAAGTAAACAGAATGTCAGACGAAAATCAGAAACCGCCGAACGACAACCGTCAACGTCCGGGCGGGAGCAACGATCCGCAGATGAACTGGAGAGGGCTCGTGCTCTTTGCCGTGGCCCTCGCATTGATTGGCGGAGCCTTTCTTTTCCGCGGCAATAATTTTGCGCAATCCGAGCCGATCCCGTATCCGAAGTTTATCGAACTCGTCAAAGCGGGCAAGATCGTGAGCACCGCGGACGCCCCGCTGGAACTCGTCGTCGAGGAAGGCCGGAATACCCAGTATCTCGAAGGAAAGCTGAAGCAGAAATCGAAGACAACCGGAGAAGAAGTCGCCGTGCCATTCCGCACTCCGATCTTCACCTCGTTCAACGGCTCCGACATTCAGAAGGTCCTCACCGAAGCCGGAATCACCCCCTCGATCGTTCCCAAATCCGACTACCTCGCTTCAGCGGTCGTCAGCTTTTTGCCGATCCTCCTCTTCTTGGTGATCCTGTATTTCTTCTTCCGGTCCCAGATCAAGATGGCCGGCAAGGGGGCGCTCAATTTTGGCAAGTCCAAAGCGCGGATGATGTCGAAGGAAAAAAACCGGATCACGTTCAAAGATGTCGCCGGAGTCGAGGAGGCGAAGGACGAAGTCCAGGAACTCGTCGAATTTCTCAAGGACCCCAAGCGGTTTCAAAAACTCGGCGGACGCATCCCCAAGGGCATCCTCATGGTCGGCGCACCCGGCACGGGAAAAACGCTGCTCGCCCGCGCCATCGCGGGAGAAGCGGATGTGCCGTTCTTCTCGATCAGCGGGTCGGATTTCGTCGAGATGTTCGTCGGCGTCGGCGCATCCCGAGTGCGCGACATGTTCGAACAGGGGAAAAAATCCGCGCCGTGCCTGATGTTCATCGATGAGATCGATGCGGTCGGTCGTCATCGCGGCCACGGCCTCGGTGGCGGACACGACGAGCGCGAGCAGACGCTCAACCAACTGCTCGTCGAGATGGACGGGTTCGACACGCAGGACGGCGTGATCATCATCGCCGCGACCAACCGCCCGGATGTGCTCGATCCCGCCCTTCTCCGCCCGGGGCGCTTCGATCGCCAGGTGACGGTGAGCCTGCCGGACGTCAAGGGACGCGAGGAAATCCTCAAAGTCCACGCCAAAAAGGTGAAGCTCGGCGAGGCGGTCAATCTCGCTGTCCTGGCCCGAGGAACGCCCGGCTACTCCGGCGCGGAGTTGGCGAACGTGATCAATGAAGCCGCTCTGCTCGCCGCCAGAAAAGGGATGAAGTCGATCGGGCAGCACGAATTGGAGGAGGCCCGCGACAAAGTCCGATGGGGCAAGGAGCGCCGCAGCATGGCGATGAGCGAGCGTGAAAAAATCTCCACGGCATGGCACGAAGCCGGACACGCGCTCATCAACGTTCTGCTCGAGCACACCCATCCGCTCCACAAGGTGACGATCATTCCGCGCGGGCCTTATCTCGGCGCCACCATGTATCTTCCGGAGGGGGACAAGTATTCCACGCAGCAGAAGGAAGCGCTGGATATGCTCGCAGTCACTATGGCGGGCCGGATTGCTGAGGAGATGTTCACGAATGACGTCTCCAACGGTGCCTCCGGGGATATCCGGCAGGCCACCACGCTTGTCCGCCGCATGGTTTGCGAGTGGGGAATGAGTTCGCTCGGAATGATCAGCTTTACCGAGAGCAACGATTACGTTTTTCTCGGCCGTGATATGGGCCGCTCACGCGAACACAGCGAAGCCACGGCGCAGTTGATCGACGCGGAGGTGAAGAGGATCATCGACCAAGCCTACGGGCGGGCCAAAGTTCTCCTCGAGGCCAACCGGGCGAATGTGGAAAAAATCGCCAAGGCCCTCTTGGAATTCGAAACCTTGGATGCCTCGCACATCAAGGAGATCATCGAGTTCGGTGAGATCAGAAACCCGCCGATCATGGAAGTCGCTCCTCCGCCGTTGCCGCCGCCGCCCGCAGGCGTCACCTCCGATCTTCCCGAAAGCATCAAGCCCGAACTCCCGCCAGGAGGCCTCGGCTCCCCGGCCCCGGCTTAGACCATCAAATTCCGGCGAAACCGGTGAGCCAATGTGGATTGGCGCCGGTGTCAGTTATTGGCACACTTTCCTTGACCAATCCGTCGGGTGGCGAAAAAGATGCCGGTGAGCGAAAGCAAAGCCCACGTGGAGGGTTCGGGAATGACCGTAAACTGCAGGGTGTTTCCGCTGTAGCCGAAGGTGCCGTTGAACCCTCCGCCATTTGTGAAGGCGAAATCGCCGATGGCGATCGAAGTGCTGGCAAATAAGATGAGGTTGTAAGTCGTGTTGACCACCATGCCCTGATCCACAAACGTGAACGCGTAGGTTGAATTCAAACTGAACCCATCCAGTCTTCCGGTGTTGATGAAGTCGGACGTGGCGGCATTTGGGCCGAGATCAAAAAGGATGACACCGTCATGCCAGAGGATCTCCGTAGGGAAAAACGTTCCTGCCGAGGTGCCGGGTGAGAGCGTACCACCGCTCAGGGTGACCGGGCCAACGAAGCCGGTGCCGCCCAGCGTGCCGCCGGCATTTACTTCAACGGGGCCCAGCCCGGTGGCCAGAGCGCCGTTAACAAGCAACATCCCCTCGTTGACTGTCGTGCCGCCGGTAAACTGACTGTAGCCGGAGAGGATCAGGGTTCCGCCCGAAGTCTTCACCAGCCCGCCAGCACCGGTGATGCTGCCGGAAAAATTTCCGGAGTTGACCGCCAGCTTGGTGGATCCGTTGGAGCCGATGTTTACCGTGCCGTTGCCTTGCAGGTTTTTGATGCCTCCTGTCGCGAGGTGGTCTTGAAAATCCAGTGTCGTGCCCGTTGGGACGGTCGTCGTGGCGACTTGGGCGGTGAGGACCGCGAGTTGATCGTTGCCGGCCTGGAGCGTCCCGGAATACACCTGCACCTCCCCGGTGCCGGGTTGGACAGCGGCTGCAGCATCGGGAGCAAAAACGACCGTCGAATTGATTCCAGCGAATATCCCTGAAATGAAGGTCGCGTTGCTGCCGAGTTGGAATGAACCCGGTGCCAGTGTGAGCGTGGATCCCTCCTGCGCACCGAAATCACCATACCGGTTTGCTTGCACGGAAATCTGCGGAATTCCCGAGCCAATCGTGAGCGTGGACATGGCTTGGAGGATGCCGTTGTTTGTGATGTTGCCGGTGCCAAGAGCATTCGCATGACTGACATTCACTAAACCCTCTTGGATCTCTGTCCCGCCCGAGTAGGTGCTGGCGGCGGTCAAATTGAGGAATCCACCGCCAGTTTTGATAAGACGCCCGGTGCCGCTGAGGGGGCTGTTGACTTGAATCGTGAAGCCCTCGTCCTCGAAGGTGACGTTGCCGCTCAGGTTGAATCCCCCTGCCGAAAACCCACTGATGGTGAGGTCTCCGCCAGCAAGGATAACGCCCGCGCTGAGCGTGGTGCCGTTATTCAGATTGACCGTTGCAGCGCCGTTTCCCCCGGTGATTTGCGCGATTGTCATGCCGGTGCCGGTGACGTTCAGCACACCGGTCGAGCCCGATTCCTGAGCAACCGTGATGGTGGAGGGGAAGCTGAGCAATGCCGCGTTTTCAATGTTGACGGTGCCGGAACCGGCATTGCCCACAATAAAACTCGGCGTGTTGAGAGAGACCGCGCCCGCGAGTGTGAGTGTGCCGGTGGAACCGGATTTGACCCCGACTTGAACGGAAGTATTCCCGGTCAGTGAGGAACCGCCAGAGATCGTCGCCGTGCCGACCGACCCGCTCTCAAGCCCGACCTGCACGTATTCCGCACTGACCTGGCCTCCATTCGTGACGGAGAGGTTTCCGCTGCCGTTCACCCCCACCGCGAGCGTTTCGCCAAGGGTGATATTTCCGCTGGAAACCGTCGTCGTCCCCGATGCCGAAGCGGAGGCGTTCTGCCCGATGTAAAGACCTTTGCTGGTGATCCGTCCCTGCGCGTTGACCGCGAGCGTTCCGTTGCCATCGACGCTGACAAATATCGCATCCGTGTTTTGCCAAGTGCCATCGGTGATCGTCGCCGTGCCTGTCGCGCCTGCATTCCGGCCGATGTCCGCTTTTTGAGTGGAGAGGGAACCGTTGCCAAGGAGTGTGAGATTGCCCGAACCTCCATGGCCGATATGGAGAAACTGATCGGTCGCAAGCTGGCCTCCGTTGACATTGACCGTGCCGACCGATCCGGCTTCGCCCGCAATAAATAGGTTTGTACGAATGGCAGTGCCGCCGGTGTCAATCGTCAGAAGACCCGTGCCCTGTTTTCCAACCGCCAGATCCTCATCAGGCAAACTCACTTTGATTTTCCCGCCAGACGCGACAGTAAGATTACCTGTGTCAGAGGAAGATGTTCCGATGGAGCCCGTGTTGAGGTAGGTCTCCCCACTGAGCACGGCGGTGCCGCCGTTGTCGATGAACCATTGCTGGAAAGCCGGCGCTCCGTTCGTCCAGTTTCCATCGTCAGTAAAGGAACCGGGGCCGTCCACGGTTGCGCGATTCCATGTGGTGGAGAAAACCTGGGCGTGTGCACGCTCCGCGCAAAGAAGCCCTAAAAGCGAAAATCCGAGAAAAGCGATCTGGTTTCGCGCGTTTGCAAATCGCTGATTCCTAGAGGGCGGGAAAGCGGATATTAATCTGCGGCATGGTTCCCCTGAAATCTGCAACCGGTTGTTCATTCGCGGGAAGCTATGGAGCCCTTCTTCCTTGTCAAACGGTTAATTAGCACTGAGAGAGGTGAATTCCTCGACTTCCGCGTTCCGACATTTCCCTCTCGACGGCGGCGGCCATGAAAAGTAAGGGTCCACCTCACAATAATGAAAACATTCTTTCTGGTTCTTGCAGTCATTCTCACCCTTTGCAGGCCTGCAGAAACGGCTCCCTTCAAAGTGGCTGCCGTGGAATTCAACCCGCAGTTCTTCGAGTTCGAGCAGAACATTCCGCGGATTTGTGCGATCATCGAGGAGGCGGCGAAAGGGGGCGCGAAAATCATCGTCCTGCCCGAGACAGCCACGTCGGGTTATATTTACAAGGACAGGAGGCAATTCGATCCGTTCCTGGATTCCGTTCCGGGGAAAACGACCGACGCGATCACTGCTCTCACCAAAAAATACGATTGTTACGTCACGATTGGAATCGCCGAAATCGATCGCTCGACCGGCCTGGCCTACAACACGGGAGCCCTGATTGGTCCCGGCGGATATATTGGAAAATACCGGAAGGTCGGGCTCAATCCGGACGACCAGCTCTGGTTCACGCCAGGCAACCTCGGGTATCCGGTCTTCGAGACCAAATACGGAAAGCTGGCGATGGAGATCTGCTACGACGACACGTATTGGGAAATCGCGCGGACTGCGGCCGTAAAAGGCGCGCAGATCATTTGCTTTATGTCGAGTTCCGACCGTGCGTTGCCGCGCGAGCCGGGGGCATGGGCCAACCACTCGACCATCTCCGCCGTGCAGGAAATCAATGCCTGGAACTGCGTTGCTCTCATTGCGACCGACCGCAACAACAGCGAAAGCAACCCGACAACCGGGCTCACCGTTTACTACGGAGGCATCGCCTCGATCTGGTCCCCATCCGGAAAAAAGCTGGCTCAGGCACCGGCCTCAAAACCTGATGTTTCGCCCTCCGCCCCGCCCCTGATTCTGACCGCCGAGATCGACCCCTCGGAATTCCGCAATCCGGCAAAGGACTCGCTTGCTGGACGCCGCCCCGAGATTTACGGCGATCTCGCGTTTTTTCGCGCGCCCTTCGATCCTAAGGCCTCGACAGCGCGCCATGAGGTTTCCGCGGCGGCCGTCCAATTCGCGCCCGTCCCCGGCGACCGCAATGCGAACTTCACAAAAATCAACTCCCTGCTCGGCAAGCCCGCTTGGGCCGAAAATGCCGGGCGGCTGATCGTGCTGCCCGAATATTCCCTCACTGGAACTCCTGCGGATGCCGCAGCTGCCACAAAAATTTCCGAACCGGTTGACGGACCCTCCGTCCAGATCTTTTCGACTCTGGCCAACCAGATGTCTGCCCATGTCGTCGGAAGCATCGTCGAAAAGTCCGGCGGGTCATACTATCCAACGGCCGTGCTTGTCGGCCCGGACGGAAAACTCATCGGAACCTACCGGAAAACCCATCTGGACGGCGCGGAGAAATCCTGGGCGGCAGCGGGCGATACCTTTCCGGTTTACGACACGGCGATCGGGCGCATCGGGATGCTGCTCGGCGGCGACGCGCGATTTCCAGAGGCTTCGGGGATGCTGAGCGTCCGCCGGGCGGACATCATCGCGATGCCCACCGCATGGAGCGGCCAATACGGCGGGAAACTCCAAATTTCTCCCGACCTCTTTGCCGAGCGCTACCCGGCCAACACGATGTCCCTGTGGTATGCCATCGCCAAAACCGCCCAAGCCTGCACGGTCGTAGCCAACTCTGTCGGCGGTGGCTACCTCGGCGGCAGCGGACTCTTCACGCTGAATCCCGTGGATTCAAAAAATCCGCCCGTGACCGCCTCCTCGGACAAGGAGGAAGCCCTCATGGTCCGCTTCACCACGCTTGCCGAGCCGAACTGGTGGATGAGCCAGCAGGCTCTCATCACCGGCCGACGCGCCGATCTCCTCGCTCCGCTGACATTCCCCGTGGGCTCCGCCGCGTTCAAAACATGGCAGGACTCGCCCGGCTTCGATCTCTCGGTCTGGGCACCTTTCCGCCAGCAGCCGTGACGCGATTGCCGGCCCTCAACGCCCTGTAGCCTGGAAAAATCACAGGCGGAAACTCAGGTTGCTTAACGCTTGGGTAGCCAGAGTCGGTGGCTGCCGAGGCATCAGGCTGAACCGATGAAAAGACAAGGACTCCGCCGACATGGAGGGGTGGTATTCCGAGAGGCGCCTAAAATGCCCGTGTGAAGTATTGCGGCCTCCTCCTCGATTGCGATCACCACCGAGAGGAACTCCCCGGGAGAAAGGCCAAAAAACGCGCGTGAAATGACGCCACGGAGTGGACTGGGTGGGGACGGATTGCGAGCCACGAAAAACCGGTTGCGTTTCTCGTGGTCGACGCCGAGATTGCTAGCCCATGTCGCACAAACTTTCTCTCGCGGACATCCGGCCCCAGATTTCAAACTCCTTTGGCACGAAGATCGCGGCAACAAAATCCGTCTTTCCGCTTCTGCGGGGGCTCTCGCTCTATCGTCTGACCATCCACGAGGGTTGCTTCCGCGAACCGCATTGGCACGCGAATGCTGACGAGGTCGGGTATTGCCTGCGCGGCGAGGCGGTCGTTACAATTTTCGCCAGCGGCAATGTCCACGCGCAGTTCACGATCACCGAGGGCGAGATGTTCTTCGTGCCCTCGGGGTCGCTGCACAGCATCGAAAACACCGGCTCAGGCGATGTCGAGATGGTGATCACGTTTTCGCACGAGCAGGTCGAAGATTTTGGATTGTCGGGTTTTGTCGGGTGCCTGAGTAACGCCGTGATGGGGAACACGTGGGGACTCTCGGAAAAGGAACTCGCCGGGCTGAACCGTTCGCCCAAAAGCATTGAGTTTGGAAAAACGTCATCTCCCGCAGATATTCCCGAGTCCGCGAGCTATCCGAGTCCCTTTAAGTTCCCCATCGAAAAACGCACGCCGCTCATCACAAACGAAGATGGGTCAGCGATCGTCGCCCGCCGCGATACCTGGCCGGCCCTGCGCGCTCAGGCCATGTATTCGCTGCGGCTTCAGGGCATTGGAATGCGCGAGCCTCACTGGCATCCGGAAACCGCCGAGCTGGGTTACGTCCTTACGGGCCATGCGCGGATGACGGTGCAGAGTCCGGATTCTTCATCCGACACCTACGAACTGCATCCCGGCGACATCTATTTCATTCCCCGGGCCTACCCACACCACATTGAGAATCTCGGTGGCACGGAAGTCCGCTTTCTGATCTTTTTTGACACACCCGATGTGCAGGACATCGGCCTCACCGGGGCGATCCCGGCACTGCCGGCTCGTCTGGTGGGACCCACCCTGGGCATCGGGGCCGACGAGGTCGCGAAAATTCCGCGACTGCCCGCCGATCTTCTCGTCGTATCGCGAGTCAATCCGTTGGAGTCACCGTGACTCCACCGGATTGCAGTTACGGTCCACGGAGGAGACGCGACCGGGTCGATAATTGCGTAATCTCCACATAACTCGCACGGGTCAGGGTTTCGGAAGTGGTGTGGCACTGAACGTGCTTTACTGCCTCTGTAAAAAGAGATGAGCCCTTCTCATAATAATGGTTGTGCCCCACCGCATCTGGACGATAAAAGATGCGGTCCGTCGTGAAAGGGCAGAAGATCCACCGGCGACATCAAGACTTGAAAAACGAAATCAAAAGCATGCAGACAAAAACGACCCGCCTGACCGGCCCGCCGCCCAAGCAAGGGCTTTACGACCCTGCTTTCGAACATGACGCCTGCGGCGTCGGCTTTCTGGTCAACATACGCGGCGAAAAGTCCCATGCCATCGTCAATGACGCCCTGACAATCCTGCGCAATCTCGACCACCGCGGGGCCTGCGGGTGCGAGGCGAACACTGGTGACGGGGCCGGCATCCTCCTGCAGATTCCCGACAAATTCCTCCGCCGGGTCTGCGGCGAGACCGGCATCCGCCTGCCGGAGTTGGGAAACTACGGAGTCGGGATTATCTTCAATTCCCCCGATGACGCGTTGACCAAAGGCTCGCAAGCCATATTTGAAAAGCTGGTTGCCGAGCAGGGGCTTGCCGTCCTCGGCTGGCGTGAGCTTCCGACCGACAACTCCTCGCTGGGCGCGACCGCATGCGCCAGCGAACCTCGCATGCGCCAGGTGTTCATCGAACGCAAACCCGGCTGCACGGATGTGATGGCCTTCGAGCGCCAGCTCTACATCATCCGCAAGCGCGCTTCGAACGCGATCCGGACGGCCGGCATCGACCCGATGTGGTTTGTCGCGACGTTGTCCAGCAGGACGATTGTTTACAAAGGCATGCTCATGCCCGAGCAGGTCGATGACTATTTCGCGGATCTCAAAGACCCCGACGTCGAATCGGCTCTCGCCCTCGTTCATTCCCGGTTTTCGACGAACACGTTCCCGAGCTGGGACCGCTCGCATCCCTATCGCTATATCGCCCACAACGGCGAGATCAACACGCTGCGCGGAAACATCAATTGGATGCACGCGCGCCAGTCACTCCTTTCCAGCTCACTGTTCGGCGACGACCTTGGAAAAACTTTCCCTGTCATCAATACCGACGGATCCGATTCCGCGATGTTCGACAACTGTTTGGAGCTTCTCACCCTTTCTGGGCGCTCGCTGCCGCATGCGGTGATGATGATGATTCCCGAGCCATGGGAGCTTCACGAGACGATGCCGGACGACAAGCGGGCGTTTTACGAATTCCATTCCTGCCTGATGGAGCCATGGGACGGTCCCGCCTCGATCGCGTTCACCGACGGCACGGTCATCGGGGCCGTGCTCGACCGCAACGGCCTGCGCCCCTCGCGCTACTGGGTCACCAAAGACGGGCTTGTTATCATGGCCTCCGAGGCCGGTGTCCTGCCCATCGCGCCGGAGAGGGTTGAGCAAAAAGGCCGCCTGCAACCGGGGCGTATGTTCCTCGTGGACACCAAGGAAGGCCGGATTATTGCCGATGAGGAGATCAAGAACGGCATCGCGCGCCAGCATCCCTACAGGAAGTGGCTCGAGGAAAACCACGTTCTCCTTTCCAGTCTGCCGGAACCTCCGCACGAGTTTCTGCCCGAGCACGACACGATTCTCAAGCGCCAGCAGGCGTTCGGCTACACGTTCGAAGACCAGCGCGTCATTCTCGGGCCGATGGCGAGGGATGGCGTTCAGCCGCTGGGTTCCATGGGAACCGACACGCCGCTAGCCGTGCTCTCGGACCGCCCGGTCCTCCTCTACAACTATTTTAAGCAGCTCTTCGCGCAGGTCACCAACCCGCCGATCGATCCCATCCGCGAAGAAATTGTCACCGCCACTGTGACGATGCTGGGCTCGGAGGGGAACCTCCTTGATCCCAAGCCGGTGAGCTGCCGGATGATCAAGCTCGACAGCCCGATCATCACCAACTCTGAGCTCGAGCAGATCCGCCATGTCGAGCGGGAGGGTTTCCACCCTGTCACGCTTCCGGTGCTTTTTGATCCCTCCGATGGGAACAAAGGACTCGGAGCCGCGATGGACAAACTCTGCATGTCGGCGGACGCCGTCATCGCTTCCGGAAAGAATATTCTCATCCTCAGCGATCGGGGCATCGACGGCACCCATGTCGCCATTCCGGCTCTGCTGGCCGTTTCGGGCCTGCACCACCACCTGATCCGCGAGGGGACACGCACGAAAGTGAGCTTGGTGGTCGAATCCGGCGAACCCCGAGAAGTCCACCATTTCGCCCTTCTCATCGGCTACGGCGCCAGCGCCATCAACCCGTATCTCGCGTTTGAGTCTCTCGATGACATGATCCGGCAGGGGATGCTCCCCGGGCTCGACCACAAAATCGCCATCAAAAACTTCCTCAAGGCGGCGATCAAAGGCGTCGTCAAAACGATGGCCAAGATGGGGATCTCGACGATCCAGAGTTATCGCGGAGCCCAGATCTTCGAGGCGGTCGGGCTCCACCATTCCCTCATCGAGAAATATTTTTGCTGGACGCCTTCGCGGGTCGAGGGAGCCGATCTGAATGCGATCGGAGCCGAACTCCTGCGCCGCCACGAACGGGCCTTTCCGTTGCATGGTGATGTGGACCCCACTTTGGATGCGGGCGGCGAATACCAGTGGCGCAAAGAAGGCGAGGATCACCTCTTCAACCCCGAGACAATCCACTCGCTGCAAAAGGCGGTGCGGACGGACGATTATTCGGTTTACAAGAAATACGCCGCGCTCGTGAACGACCAGAGCCGCAAGCATTTCACTCTCCGCGGGCTTCTGGATTTCAAAGGCGGTTCGCCGGTTCCGATCGAGGAGGTCGAGAGCGCGGAGTCCATCATGCACCGGTTCAAAACTGGTGCCATGAGCTATGGATCGATCTCCAAGGAAGCCCACGAAACCCTCGCTATCGCAATGAACCGTGTCGGCGGAAAATCCAACACGGGCGAGGGCGGCGAGGACGCCGAACGCTTTACCTGGACGAACGAAGCCGGCGACTCGAAAAACTCCGCCATCAAGCAGGTCGCCTCGGGAAGGTTCGGCGTCACGGCCCACTACCTGACCAACGCCCGCGAAATTCAGATCAAGATGGCTCAGGGTGCAAAGCCCGGCGAGGGCGGGGAACTGCCAGGAAAGAAAGTCTATCCGTGGGTTGCCAAGACCCGCGGGACGACTCCTGGCGTGGGGCTGATCTCGCCGCCCCCGCACCACGACATCTACTCGATCGAGGATCTTGCGGAGTTGATCCACGACCTCAAAAATGCCAACCGCCGCGCGCGCGTTTCGGTTAAACTCGTCTCGGAAGTCGGCGTCGGCACGATTGCCGCCGGTGTCGCCAAGGCCCACGCCGATGTAGTGCTGATCAGCGGGTTCGACGGCGGGACCGGGGCCTCGCCGCTTTCCAGCATCAAGCATGCAGGAATGCCCTGGGAGCTCGGAGTTGCGGAGACCCACCAGACGCTCGTTCTCAACAACCTCCGTAGCCGGATCGCCGTCGAAACCGACGGGCAGCTTAAAACCGGCCGCGACGTGGCGATTGCCGCGCTGCTCGGAGCCGAGGAGTTCGGGTTTGCTACCGCACCGCTCGTGACTCTCGGGTGCATCATGATGCGCGTCTGCCACCAGAATACCTGCCCGGTCGGCGTCGCCACCCAGAATCCGGAGCTTCGCAAAAATTTCACCGGCGACCCTGCCCACACTGTCAATTTCATGCGGTTCGTCGCAGAAGAAATGCGAGAGATCATGGTGATGCTCGGGTTCCGCAACGTCGAGGAGATGGTTGGGCGGACGGACAAGCTCGAAGCGCGCAAGGCTGTTGAACACTGGAAGGCGAAAGGCCTCGATCTCTCCGCGATCCTTTACCAGCCGCCGGTCGGGCCCGAAGTCGGACGCTTCTGCCAGATCGAGCAGGATCACGGGCTCGACAAATCGTTGGATCTCACCGTGCTTCTCGGCCTCTGTGCCCCGGCCATCGAGCGCGGGGAGAAAGTCCGCGCCACCGTGCCGGTCAAGAATGTCAACCGCGTCATCGGGACGATCGTCGGCAACGAAATCACTCGCAAGCACGGCGCAGCCGGCCTGCCGGACGAGACGATCCACCTGCATTTCCAAGGCAGTTCCGGACAAAGCTTCGGGGCGTTTGTTCCCGCAGGAATGACGCTCGAACTCGAAGGAGATACGAACGACTATCTCGGCAAAGGCCTGAGTGGCGGAAGGATCATTCTTTACCCGCCGGCCGGATCAACCTTCAAAGCCGAGGACAACATCATCGCCGGAAACGTCGCTTTATACGGCGCGACCCGCGGCGAAGTTTTCATCCGCGGGATGGCCGGAGAGCGCTTCGGGGTGCGCAACTCCGGCGTCGATGCTGTCGTGGAATCCGTGGGCGATCATGGATGCGAGTATATGACCGGCGGAAGAGTGATCGTGATCGGTCCGACCGGGCGCAACTTCGCCGCCGGCATGTCCGGGGGCGTCGCCTACATCCTCGATGAAGCAGGAGACTTCGCATCGAAGCGCTGCAACAAAGCGATGGTCGGTCTCGAAAAAGTAGAGGATCCCGCCGAAGCCGCCGTGCTGCAGGATTTCATCCGGCGGCACGCCGAACTCACCGACAGCCCGCGCGCCCGAGAGGTGCTGGCGGACTGGGACAGCTCGCTGAAAAAATTCGTCAAAGTCATGCCGAAGGATTACAAACGCGTGCTCGAAGCCATCGCTGAAGCGCAGGCGGACGGACTGACCGGCGAGGAAGCCGTCAATGCCGCATTCGAGGCGAACTCAAGCGACAAGTCACGTGTTGGAGGAAACTAATTATGGGAAAACCCACCGGATTCATTGAGTATCTACGCGAAATCCCGGCCGATGTGCCGCCTCTCGACCGCACAGCCAACTGGGACGAGTTCCACATCCACATGCCGGAAGACAAGCTCCGCACGCAGGGGGCGCGCTGCATGGATTGCGGCATCCCATTTTGCCACACCGGAAAGCTCATCAGCGGGATGGCCAGCGGATGTCCAGTCAACAACCTGATCCCCGAGTGGAACGACCTCGTCTATCGCGGGCTCTGGCGCGAGGCGCTCGACCGCCTGCACAAGACAAACAACTTTCCCGAATTCACCGGCCGCGTCTGCCCCGCGCCGTGCGAGGGTTCGTGCACGCTCGGCATCATCGAACCTCCGGTCGCCATCAAGACGATCGAGTGCGCGATTGTTGACAAGGGCTGGGCGGAAGGCTGGATCACGCCGAACCCGCCGGATACCCGCACGGGCAAAAGCGTCGCGGTCATCGGCTCGGGTCCTGCGGGACTTGCCTGCGCTGACCAGTTGAACAAGGCCGGTCACACGGTCACGGTGTTCGAACGCGCGGACCGGATCGGCGGACTTCTCCTCTACGGAATTCCCAACATGAAGCTCGACAAACGCGAAGTCGTCGAGCGGCGGGTCCGCCTCATGGAAGCCGAAGGCGTTACCTTCAAAACCGGCGTGGAAGTTGGAAAAAACCTTGCTGCCGCCAGGTTGGTCGAGGATTTTTCAGCGGTCGTTTTGTGCACCGGGGCCACCAAGCCGCGCGATCTTCCGATTCCGGGACGGGAGATTCCGGGAGTGCATTTCGCGATGGATTTTCTCACGGAAAACACGCGTTTCCTCCTCGATCATGGATTTGCAAACGGGTCGGAGCCTCCAATTTTTGCCGGCGGGAAAAACGTAATTGTCATCGGTGGTGGGGATACCGGAACCGATTGCGTGGGCACCTCGCTGCGCCATGGCTGCACGACTGTCGCCCAGTTGGAGATTCTTCCCAAGCCGCCGATGGATCGGGCGAAAGACAATCCCTGGCCGGAATGGCCGAAAGTCTACAAGATGGACTACGGGCAGGAAGAGGCCGCCGCCAAACAGGGCGGAGATCCCCGGCAGTATGAAGTCACGGCCAAACGGTTCATCGCCGGCCCGGACGGCAATCTCGCCAGCGTCGAAATCACGGACATCCGCTGGGGGAAAGATGCCCAGGGCCGCTTCGTTCCCAACGAGGTCGAAGGCACGACACGCGTGATCCCCGCCGAACTCGTCCTCCTCGCCATGGGATTCCTTGGTCCGGAAGACCAGCTCATCGAAGCCCTCGGCATCGAGCGCGATGCCCGCAGCAACGCAAAATCCGAGCACGAAAACTACACGACCAATATCCCGAACGTCTTCGCCGCCGGCGACTGCCGCCGCGGACAATCGCTTGTCGTGTGGGCGATCAACGAAGGCCGCGGCGCCGCACGCGAGGTGGACCGCCACCTCATGGGCTCAACCCAGCTTCCCTGAGGCCGAAACGGATTTCTTCGCGATACCCACCACGTTCTTCGTTCAGCCTTCCGGCATCAGCACCGGGATGACTTTGTTGGCGTGACGGCGGTAGATGCGGAAATCCGAGTCCAACGTGAAGACCGTGCTGTCCCGATGCAGTTCGCTCAGGCGCACCAGGCAGGCATCGGCCAGTGACATGGGCCGGTCACGGTAGCGGCTCATCAGCGTGCGCAGGTCCGCCAGTTGGTCCGCGATCTCCAGGCCCACCCGCAACACGCCCCGCTCCAACAACTCGAAGAGCGGATCGGTCTCCCGCCCCTCGCGCTTCAGCAAAAAGGCGGCTTCGGTCAGCACCGGCTCACAGGTGAGCATCGGAGCGAGCATCCGTTTCCACTGCTCGCAAACCCATGCGTGATGCTTCGAGCCAGCGGCCAGAAAGGTCACCAGCGGGCCGGTGTCCAGCAGCACCTTGCCCTTCACTGGCCGAAGCCCTCCATATACTTCGGATTGGTCGCCAGATCACGCGGCAGACCTTTCAACGAGCCGGCCAGATCGCTGGCCAGATCGTAGCAGGTCGCCTTGCCGCCAGCTGGGCGGGCGTCCAGCGACTGCTCCAGGCACTCGCGCACCAGCGACGACTTGGTGGTGCCGCGCGCGCGCGTCGCCGCTTCCAGACGTTCCAGCAGCCGGTCCGGCAGTTTGAGCGAGATGGTATTCATGGCTCGAATGTAATACGGATGAATCTTGCGCGCAATACCCAATTCCCCATCTACTGCACGCAAACGTAGCAACAGCTACGGGTAATCACCCGCCAGCGCGCCCTTGTAGAGAACTTCCGCGCTCTTCGTTTCCATAACCGCTCGGCGGACATCCGCGCGGGTCAAATCCAGCACGCGCAGTTTTCCGCCAACTTCCGCGACAGCTTCGACGCGCCGGAAAATACCGGGATGCGTTTCGGCATAACGCGCCAAGCCCTGCAATTTGGGAACGGCGTCCGCCAGGTGGATGCTGTGCGGGTCAACGATGTCCGCGACAACTTTCCCGCCTTCTTCGACAAAGAAAATAAAGTCCGGCCTGACGATCTTCGGCACAGTGGCGTCGTTGTAGGCTATGCCCAGCGAATCCTGGCTGGGACGGTCCGGGTTGCGATACCAGAACTGGAATCCCGGGCCTTTGATTTCCGCTGCCAGCACCTTGCGTTCCCAATCGTTCAACTCGGCGGGATATGAGTCATGTTCATCGCACAGCAGATGGTTCTTGTAGGACGGAATATCCGTTTCCGCACCATCCTTCTCGCGTGCCTTCGTCGGCTCGAAGCGCGACACGGGCCGAGCCAAATCCACATCCTGCGGCTCGGTGCTGAGCGCGACGATTTGCCTGTAAGACTCCTGGCGGTCATGCGGCAGCCCCTTGATGCGGTCGCGGTATTTGACAAACCACGCATCGGAAAGTTTCTTGGCTTCGGCGTCGAACAGGACTTGGAGGTTTTCCAGCAAGTGAAGTGCAGCCACCTCCTCGCGCGCATCAATCAGCGCGTCGTCGAAATCGTCCTCCGCTTCCGGCAGGCGTTTCGCCCGTTCCATCGTGTAGGTGCGGGCAATGTCCGGGCTGATGATGCGCGCGGTGCGGCGGTAGGCGTCGCCGACCACGGCGTCATCCGCATCGGCTTGAAACTGGTCTTCGCGGATCCGGCCGTTCGACAGATCGGCGATGATGGTGCGGCCCTCGACGGTCATCACCGCTTTGCGTTTGTCGGCAAATTCCCGCAGCCGCCCGGCAATGAAATCGTCCAGCACCTTGTGCATGGCCGCGTGCGCCTTGCCGCCAGCGCCGGGCAGCAGGCCATCGGACGCCAGCTCATGCGCCAGAGCGGTCAGGCGGATGGCCGGTTTCGCGCCGCGCTGCGGGCGGGTTTGCGAGGGCAGCGAGACGAATTTCTCCCACACCGCTTCCGGCGCAGCCGGGTTGGGCTTCATCTCCTTCGGGTTGATGAGAATGCGGCCGGTCGGCGGCGAGTCGCCTCCGCCTTCGCGCAGCGCCTTGACGACATTCTCCACCGTCTCCTTGTCGAATTTCGGCAGCAGGCAATCCACGGAGTTGAGCTTGTCGCTACCGGGAATGCGGCGCGCCAGCGGCGTGCGCACCATGCGGCCCAGCAACTGCGCGATGTAGGTCTGGTCGCTCGCCGGGCGGAACGACACCATCACCTCGGCGCGCGGGCAGTCCCACCCGGTGCTGATGGCGTCCTTGGCGATCAGGACGCGCACCCAGGTGTCGTCCTGCACGCGCTGCGGCTCGATGTAGGGCACGGAATACCTGCCGAAGGTCTGCGTCTTGTGTTCGCCGAATACATGGGCCACGGAAGTTTCCGGCAAATCCGGCCACCGCTGAAAAATCGTGTCCAGCGCGCGACCGATGTCGTTTGGGTTCGGCGTGTTTGGTGACTGCAACACCAGCAATGGCAGCACGGTTTCGCCGTTTTCCTGTTGAGCGGCATAGGCGGCCCATTCCGTAGTGCATTCGCGCAGTTTGTCGGTGGCGCGGCGGACCAGCACGGTATCGAAATCGCCCATCGCCTCGTCGGGAATGTCCAAAATAATCGTATCCTTCAGCAGGCCGGAATCCTGCACGCGGGCGGGGTCCACGGTCACATGCGGGAGGGTGCTGCGCCCGTGCGCTCCTTCCATTGCGCGGTTGAAACGCTCGACCGTGGCGGAAATCCCCCAGACCACGGGTATGCCGGGCACGCCCTTTTCGCCGTTGATGAGCCGCTTGACGATCGTGGATTTCTCGCCGCTCTCCTTGCCCATGCCCCGGTGTGCCTCGTCCAGCACCAGATACAGCGTCAGATCCGGGTCTTCGACCGTGTTCCGTATCGTGTCCCAAATCGTGTGGCCCCGCAGGTCGGGCCGCGCGCCGGGGAACAGACCGCCGTCCTCATCAAAGCCGCGCACCAGCAGGCTTTTCTTGCCCAGCTTTTGCGTGTTGAGGAAGTAAATCTTCCCGGGCTCGAACTTGGCTCGGTTGAACGTGTTTTCCACGACCACCATGTCCGTGTGCCGCAGCCGGTCGGACGACTCCATGAGCCGGAAGCGCGTCTGCTCGTTCAACGACGGATCGTCGCAGAACCAGAGCACCACCGCGCCGGGGTCGCGGTCGAAACTGTAGCGGTCGTCACCGTGAAACAGCGCCTCGAACACCGCCGCCGCGATCACCGTCTTGCCCGAGCCGGTGGCGGCTGCTAGCGAAAAGGCGTAGCGGTCGCCGTCCTCGCGCCAGCGTTTTCGCGCTTTCGTCAGGTTGCCCAGCACGTCGAGGGCGGATTCATCCTGGTAATCTTTCAGCGTGAACTTCATGTGTCGTCTCCGTTGGCGAATGCGAAATTGGTCAGGTAGGACTCATACAGCCGGATCGCCTCCACGCCCTCGGGCAGGCGTCGCGCCAGCGCCTGAAACCGCCGCTCGTCGTCGGTGACGATGTAGGCGACCCGCAGGGATTTGGCTTTGCGCGCGGCTGTGAGGAAATCCGTGGCCTTGTCCAGCTCCACCAGCAGGCCGTAGGCATCGGCCACATCCCAGCCCGCTGCGGGCAGCTTTTCGATGCAGCGGCCCACGCTCCCCGCGCGCAGCCACAGCAGGGGCGCAATGCGCGCAAACGCGCTCTGGTAATTCACAGCGAGCGGCGTTTCGTAGGTTAGGGTGAAAAACTCTGCGTTTTCCGCAAAGCCGTCGGCCATCGGGAATTCGTCGGTAAACTTGTAGTCGCCCTTGATCGGCTGGCCGTCGGGCGTCTTGCCAGTGATGGCGGCCTGCACGCGCGGCTTGGTGATATAGTCGCAGATGCCCCTCTGCTCCCAGTCGGGATCGCCGGGCCGCAGGTTTTTCTCACGAAGGGATTTTTGTTCGTCCGCGGCGACTTCGTTGTTGGTCACGCTGATGCACTGGCGCCTGCCGCCATCCTGCTTGTTGAGCCGCATCACGGCATGTGAGGTTGTGCCGGAACCGGAGAAGAAATCAAGAATCACCGCTTCCGGTTTGTTGGAAACGAAAAAGCGGAGCGCATCTTCGATGGCATAGAGCGACTTTGGAAACGGAAACCGGCGATCAGGGATGAGCTTGGAAATAACCAACGAGCCCCCGCTTTCGGCGTTATGGGACGCCATATTCCAAACTCGCTTCGGGATAACCCCCTTTCGTTCTCGATATACTGCCTGCACTGCCCCATCAGGGTCACGACCAACAATTTCAATACTGCCTTCTTGGATTGCATCAACCGTTCCACTTGGCAAATAGTGAATAGCCGCCTGTTCTCTTTCAGGTTTGTGGTTGCGTGAGCGAATGAACCCATCCTTGAGATACCGTTTCGCAGTTTCGGGAGTTATGCCCCAAAGACCCTCGCCACCAGTTGGTCTTAAAGGCCACACTGCATAAGTCCCTTTCGGAGCCTTTACCTCCAGACGGTCAATGTCATAAGCTATTGGGTCTCCGATTGAATCAATGTATCCAGAGTCCGTATTCACGAAGATCGGGTAAAACTGATTGGGACGCGCTCCACGCTTTGCTGTTGGCTCACGCCGCCGAAGTCCAAGCCAATCAATCCCTCGCCCGATTTGCGCGGTGGCAGAACGAGAATCGTCCAGCATGTTCTGTTCACCAAGTTGGACAGATGAAGCGCCGATGCGCGCAAAGTAGATAAACTCCTCTACACGCGAAAATTCGCCGAACCGCGCTACGCCTTTGGCGCTAATCACGGATGTGACCATCTCAATTTCTGCCTCTGGGAAAACCTGTTCCAGCAGCAACCCCAGCCGCAGATATTCCTTCTCGTCGATCGAGACGATGAGCACCGAGTCCGCCGGGTTCAGCAACTCCTTCGCCAATTTCAATCGTCGCTCCATCATGGCGAGCCACTTGCTGTGGCGATACAGGTCCTCGCCCTCGACGTAATCGTTGTTGTATTTCCAGTCCTTCGCGCCGGTGTTGTAGGGCGGGTCGATGTAAATGGCGTCCACCTTGCCGCGGTGCGTCCATGTGAGGGCTTTCAGAGCATGGTAGTTCTCGCCGTTGATGACCGTGTGGAACGGCTTGTCGCCGCCGCGTGAAACTTTTCCCGTGGAGACGAGGCCGGGATAGATGATGTCGCGGAATTCCGCGACGACGACGAGGTCGTCCAGCGGTACGGTCTGCGTCTCGGCTTTGGGCGCGTCCAGCAATGCCAGATCGGCCGTCTTCTTCGCCCTGTGGATCGCCTTCACCTGCCAGAGCCGCTGGTCTCCCCTGGCGGTCGAGCCGCGCGGCGGGAGCACGCGCACCTTGTCGCCCCGGCGCACCGGGCGCTGCGGCAACTCGACGGCTTCCGGCCTGTGCCGCTCGAAATTCAGGCCAAAGGCGAGCCGCGACGACAGCACCCGGAACTCGCGCTCCACGTCGGCCCCGAGCTGCGGGTCTTTGGCCTTGGCCTTTGCAATCAGATCAGTCAATCGTGACACGGGCTCTCCTTGGATGTGTTTCTGCGATGCTGGTGGTCCATTTCCACGTTACCAAGTTCATTTTCTCCGGCGGGGTGATCCACTGCATGGCGGGACGGTATAGCCGTTTCGGCGCGACCGGGCGAGAGGATTTCGGTGAGATTCAACCAGCCCGCGAATACGACCGCCTCTGCGGGGGTGCGATGTCTTTTCCAACGAACCAAGAGGTCAGGCGGCTGTCCAACGAAAGTGGCGAGCGATTTCCGATGAATAGTTGTTTCCAACTGCCGAGCGGTTCTTCTCCAACCAATCTGAAAATCTCGTTGTTCCGTTTGGAGCCTGTCCAGATGTCAGCATCTCGTCCATCAGCCCTTTCAATTCGTTTCGGGTGAGCAAAACATCCCGCAGGAACACGCTGAGAATCCGGCCGCAGAAAATTCCCAGAGATGGTGGGACATTCACGAGAACCGGGCTCCTGCCAATTTTCGCGGCGATCAACGACACGAGTTCTTGAAACGTGAATGTTTCCGGCCCGATCGCATCCACCGTGGTTCCCGCCGGCCCCGCCGCTTGGCGGATGGCGATTTCCGCCAAATCTTCCACGAAGACCGGCTGGACCCGATACCGACCCGACCCGAAGATCGGAAATACCGGACTTGTTCGGATTAGCCAGGCAATGTTGTTGACGAGAATGTCCTCTTTCCCGAACACCAGCGTCGGCCGGACAATGGAAAAAGGAACCCCGGAGTCTTTGAGAATCGATTCCTGGGCCGCTTTGCCCCGGTAATATGGCAAAACGGAATCAAGTGATGCGCGGGTGACACCGATGTGCACGATTCTCTTGACGCCTGCTTGTCGGGCGCAGCGAAAGAGCGTTTCGGTGTTCTTCAGTGCGGATTCATAGGTCTGTCCATCGAATGGAAATCGGATCCAGTAAGTGTTGAAGAGGGTCTCTGCCCCGCTGAGCGTTTTTGTCAATACCTCCGGATTGTCGAAGCTGTAGGCGAACGCATTGACGTCCGGACCAAATGGATTGGGTTTGTCTGGGTGCGTCGTGATCGTGCGGACCGTCCGGCCTCGTTCGAGAAGGGATTTCGCAATATATTTGCCGATATACCCGAAGGCGCCAGTGACTACGTCCACGATCTTAGGTCAACGTTCAAGAAAACCCATACGGCGGATAAGTTCCGTGGTGCAGGCGGGGTTCATTTTTTTGACGTCATAATATCGGGCGCCACTTCTCCGATGAACGATTTCAGCTCTTCGAGCGTTTGCTCTTGGTTTTTTGCACCCGGAACAAAGCCGTCAAGGACAGGCGCGCTCACGATCACGTAGGCCCACCTGTGGCTGATCCCGTGGACCACCCGGTCCCAGTCCGTGTGGAGGATCCGATACCAGTGATGGGGGGTGGTGATGTCTTTTCCAACAAACCAATAGATAAAAATGCTGGTCAGTTCCTTGCGCACGCCGGGCTGGACCTCGACCGGGCGCGAGATCACGAGTTTCATCACATCGAGCGTGCGTCCATCAGAGAGTTTGACAGGGATTACCTGGCTGGTTTTCTTCGTCCAGCCCTGGGCGGGCAGACAGGTTTCGGGCCTGTGGATGCTGCGCTTTTCCCCGCCGGACAAAACGACCTGGCAGTTGATCTGCTCGCCGCCGAGGCTGCTGTAGAGCATTTTTGCAAACTGGGTGTCGGTCGGGAGTATGACATGCTCCGATTCCGAAATGTCCGCGGCTTTCCCTGTGTAGGAGCCGATGCGTTCAGGCAGGGTCAGGTTGACCCCGCTCTCCATGTTGATGGTCGCGTTGGGGTTCTGGCGGCAGAGAAAAAAGACGATGACTGCGAGCGCCAGGAAAATGGCGCCGCGGACAATGAGTTTAGTATTCATCCAGATGGCGTTTGCGTGTTCCCTGCGGCGTTTCGGAAACTCGCGCAGGCGGAGGAGGGGGAGGGCGGTTGAATCGGTCCACGAGGGAAGAGAAGTCGGCGTTGATCAACCATCCGATGCCAAGCATCCCCCCTAGGGCGACGGCGAAAACCGCATACCCGGCCAACATGTGGAAAAATGTCGGTTTCTCCAATGTCCCAATCGCGATTTCAGGTCCCATCGCGATCGTGCCGATGGTCAGCATGACGATGCGGGCCAGGTTGCCGGCAATCGCGAGCGGGATCGAACTGAGGAACAGGACTGCTTTGCGCCAAGCTCCTTCCTGCGTAAAATACCCGTAGAGCGCACTCACCATCATCAGGGCAAACAGCGACCGGATTCCGCTGCAGGGGTCCGCAACATCCACGGAGAATCGGGCTCCTGCCCGCAGGTTGGCCAGGGGATCGGGAGCGGAGATAATCGCCGTCCCGCTCTTAATGCATCCGAAACCAAACAAGTTCAGCACATGGACGCTGGCCTCGGACATGACCATGCGCAGAGGAAATGCGATCAGGTTGTCTAGAAACGTCAGCGGGTAGAGAAAGACCAGAAAGGCCCAGGGGATGAAAAGGGCCTTAGCCCACGTCCAGCCGAGGAGCCAGAGAACCAAGCCTCCGATGAGGATTTGAAAGCTCGCGTAGGCGATAAAAATATTATCGGCGCGATACCCGACCCAATAAACAAAAAATCCAACCACCGTGACGGCGAGCCCCGCCCAGGATCTCGTGAATTCGGCATCCGGAAGGTTTTTACGCTCGAACCAAATCATCCCGGCGACGGCGAACGGCACCAGGTAGCAATGCTGCCAGTCCTCTCCCTGCCAAAGCACATTTGCAAAATGGAGAACGGTGACCATGTGCGACCCGTATCCGTAGGCGTAAGGGTTCCACGCATACAACAGCCAGAGGGCGGCGAACGCACAAACGCCGGATACCAGCAGTTCAACTTGGCGTTCGCGGGTGGATTCAGGGGCCGTCACTAGATGCTTGATTTGTTGGTTTTTGCAAAGAGGTCGAAAACATAGCAGAGAGTTTCTGCTCCACCAAGTGGATTGAAACGCTTTCCAGACAGACCAGCGACGGCATGGCGCAGCGGTCAACACACGGGCGGTAGGGGCAGGCATTCGTGGAGATGACAAGATGGGCGTTGCCGTGCGGTGCAAACCAGGAAGGATCTCCCGAACCAAAAATCGTCGCCACCTGAACTCCCACGGCAGCAGCAAGGTGGGAGGCGAGGGAATCATTGCAGAGCACCCCGTCAGCCTGGGCAAAAAGCGATGCAAGCGATCGGAGGGAACCGGGTTCAAACACCCGCTGCCAGGGGCTGCATGGTTCGGGACATTCCTCGCCGGGAGGCTTTACGATGGCCACGGCAATTCCGTTGCCGGAAAGATATCCGCGCAGGAGCTCCTGAAACCGCGTGATCGACCAGCGTTTTCCGGGAAGCCTTCCGCCGGGGTGAAGGGCCAGAATCTTCCGGCCATCCGCCCGGGAGTCGGTAAGGAACTGATCCAGCCCGGCGGGGATTGGCGGGAGTGGAACCCATGGAATTGAAAGGTCAGGGACAAAGCCCAAAACTTCCGCCATTTGCGCCCAACTCTCCCCGCGTGTCTCACCGGATTCGAGTCGGTCAAGCGGATCGGTGAGGAGAGGGGAGGGGAGCGAAAGAATTCTCTCCGCGAGCTGACCGGCAAACAACCTCCGCCTCCTCCACGGTCTCGCCACTCCGTAGAAGTTGCCCGTGTCCACCCTGAACCCGATCCGGCGTCCTGCCCCGCTCCTCCGCATCGCGAAATGTGCTCTCGAATCCGGCCAGACACAGACAGCGGCATCATCCTGCCCGAGTCCGGGCAGGGCAGAAAAAACGCCAAGCCAATTGTCCGACGGGATGACGCGGAGACCGGGAACCGATTCTCCGAGCAGCCCGGCACTTCGAGCCCGGCAGATGACGGTTGTCTCGAAAAGCTTCGACGCGGCACGGAGAAACGGGAGGGCGATGACCGCGTCTCCCAGATGGTGCATCTCAAAAACCAGAAGCTTGTTTCTCATTCCACTATCTGTCGCGTGAATTCGCCGGTTCATCATCATCTCCACAAGGTGAAGCGGTCTCTCCACAAACTTGTCGGGCGGTCCACACGGAATTCCACGCGTTTGAGCGGTGACTGCAAGGTGTAGATCGAATAGGCGAACGGCTTTTGAAAATACACTCCCCTGACCAACCTGCGCAGCCTGTGGTGGAACGCGATCAGCGGGGTCATTTGTTGTTCCCAAACGGAAGCGGAACGGAAAATGCGCTCCCGCTCCCGGAGGGCATTTGCCGCGAGATTCATGTTGCTTCCTGTCTCGGTGAAGGCCGATGTCATTTTCCTCATCGACTGCATATTGAGCTTCTTTCTGATAGCCCCAAGAACCCAGTCCGCATCACCCAAATCACGGTAGTTATCATTGAAAAACAGCCCGTGTTTCTCGACGACTTGCCGACGAAAAAACATCCCGCAGGAGAAGGGGCTCAAGTGACAGATCCTGGTGTGGGCCGCCAGAGGTCTCAGGACATGGCGGCTGCAAATGTAACCGCCGTCACTGTTCGTGACAACAAAACCACAGAACAGGATATCGACGCTGGGATTCGATTCGAAATATTGCAGGACAGTAAGTAGAGCCCCGGGGAGATACTGCTCATCGCAGTTTAGGTAGGAAATGATGTCTCCCCGGGATTTACGGATCCCTTTGTTGATGGCATCGTACATTCCCCGGTCAGGCTCGATATAGGCCAGCACGTGGGGATGCTTGAGGAGGACGGCGGAGGTTTCATCATCAGAGTTGGCATCCTGGACAATATGCTCGATGGCGACCTGCTTCTGGTCGGCGACCGAAGCGATGCAAAGAGGGAGCCATTTTGCACCCCGGTAACTGGGCGTGATGACTGAGAGCGTTTTCATGTTTTCACTTCTGCGGGGACCAGTCCAGCGAAGAGAAGCCGGTATTTGGCCAGAACGACATCCCAGCTGAATTTCTCCGCAGCCCGCGCCAGCGCAAGGCGGCCCAGTTTGTCGCAGCGATCCGGGTTCGCAGAAAGCCATGCGATCTTCTGCGCGAGCGACGAGACAGGCTCCGCCGGATCGAACGGCTCGGCGGAGTCTCCAAGAACCTCGCGTGTCGCGGGACTATCCTTGAAGAGGATCGCCTTGCCCATGCCCATCTGGTCTAGGAGCACGAGACGAGTCGCCTCGATGGCCGCCGGCATCACAAAAAACAGGGAATTCTGACTCAGCTCGACATAGGCATCCCCGAAGCGTGCTCCGGTAAAGACGACCCGCTCATCTGCCAGCTCCCGAAGCTTGTCATAGTAGGCGGTTTCGTAGTTCTGGGAGCCAGTGATGACTAGTTTCAACGGGCCGCGATACTCCTTCCACGCGGCCAGCAGAAGGTCCGCCTCGTTCTCGGGAGTCAGCCGTGAGACATGCAGGACATAGCTTCTCGGATCAAGGCCCCATCTTTGGAGCTCCCCGCCCCGAACCGGTTTGGTGCGGAACTGGCAGCCATAGTTGATGTAGTCCGGATGCACCCCATAATCGCGCACATACCGGAGGACGATTTCCTGGTTGTCGGCAATGAGACGGTCGCCAAGGCGAGTGGCCCAGAGTTCGCTCAGCTTCAGCCATTGCCGTGCAAAGGTTCCCCATTTCGCCCTCCGGAAGTCCGCTCCGTCCACATTGATTACCACCCGGAGGCCGAACCATTTTAAAAATCCCGTGAGGATCGAATTTCCGACCCCACAAAGGTAGATCAGATCATAGCCGCGGAAAACCGCGTCGATCGCGCTGAGTGTTGTATGCACGATCGTGTCGAGACTCTTTGTGGATATCGTCGGGAGCGTGATCAGGCGCATCCCATTGTGTTCCTTCTTCGACGAGGCATAGCGAGGGAACCGGTTGTAAACCGTGACGTCGTATCCGGCAGTGACGAGTCGGCTTCCAAGTTCCTCGACTACTACTTCGAATCCCGAGTAGCGCGCTGGCACCCCTCGGGAGCCAAGGAATGCGATCCTCGTGCGACGCGCTGCCTCGCCAGTGCGGGGCGCCCCCAGAATACTGTCCCTGCCAAGGTAGTAGAGGAAGAGGCTGTTGAATTTGACATACCGCGGAAAAAGCCTTTTCGGCTCCTGCGAGAGCCTGTAGAGCCACGTGAGCCCTGCCTGCTGCATCCATGGCGGGGCAAACGGCCTGCTTCCCGCAAGAAGCTCGAAAGCATCTCCAACGGCAAAGAACACCCCCCGCTTGTGGCGGCGCAGGTTCATGACGATCCATCGCTCCTGCCTTTCTCCACCGAGAGCAACCCAGATGAAATCCGCCTTCGTCGCGGCGATCATCTCTGCGAATTGCTGCTCATCCCCGTCGCTCCATGCGCGGTAGGGAGGAGAAAATGCGCCCACGATTTCCAACTCCGGCTGAATCTCCAATGCGGCCGCCTTCAGACGCTGGAGGCAATCCTCGCTGCCGCCAAAAAAGAAATGCCTGTAGGGACGGGGCGTATGCCGCAAAACATGCTGCATGAAATACGGGCCATAAACCCGATCCTTCAATTTTGCCCCGGCGCGGTTCAACTGCCAGACGAGAGGATACCCGTCCGGGAGGACAACATCGAACGCGCGCATGGTTTCCCCGAAGGATGGGTCCTGCCGGGCGAGCGCGATGATATGCGTGTTGCATGCCGAGACCGCCGCCGGAGTCGGCTGTGTGGCCAGGCGCTTGACTTCATCGAGCCCGGAATCGTAGGTGGCACAATGCACCGGTGTGCCAAGGATCGGGAGACTGCTCAGATGCATGGGAAGAGAAGCATGGGGATGGGGGCGGAAGTCAACGTTTGAGTGATCGGCGCAAAATTCTCTCCCGGAGTGCAACTCCCGACCCGTGCCCGGCCGGCTGCCCTCGGACCGCCCCCTGCACGAAGCAGGTGACAGCATCCCTGATCGTGGACGGGCGCACTCCGTGGGAGCGGAAAAACCTCCGGTAATTGCCGGGGAGATACCGCCACATATGCCGGCTGTGCGGGGAATGGAATGAAAGGTAGGAAAGATTCTGGAGCAGCGAGCAGAATTTCGGGTAGTCGGACTTCCTCGCGCCAGCTTCGTCCGGTGGCTTCGGTGGAACGTGGGGCACTGATGCGAGGCAGGTAAATACCGCACGTCCCGTGGCGGCCAGCCGCATCGAGAATTCCAGATCCTCCCCGAGCATCCAAAAATCCTTTCGGTGCAATCCCACCGTCTCTATCGCCCCACTGTCCACCAAGATGCAGGCTCCGGTTGCCCAGCAAAACGGATGAGGACCGGGACCCAACAGCCTGAGCGCATCGGCAGGGGTCCTCGCCTCGCGGATATTTTTCCGGTCGGGATTTGAAACAGGTTCTGGGAATCCCCATAGCTTGCCCTCACTGTCTTCCAGCAACGGACAGATCGCCTGCGCGTCCTGTTTCTCCTGGATTAGAATCTGAAGCGCATCCGGCGGGGTGACGACATCGTCGTCGAGATACCACACATCAGATTTCCCGAATACATCTGCGGCGAGCCGGGTGCCATTTGCCCAGCCCGCTCCCGGTCCGGGGTTTGAGGTGTCTTGAACAATCCGTACGGGAAACGACCGCTTAGCCAGTATCTCCGGCACTGTTCCTGCGTGGTCCACCACGACGCATCCATACAAAGGAAATGACGATTTTTCGAGGCTCGCCAGCAATCGGTCCAACTCGCGCTCGCGCCGCCATGTCACTATAACGGCCACCACCTTCTTCATGCGCTCTTCCATGCCCGCAACGTCCTTTCGAGGGATTCGTGCACGTCAAACATACGGATTCCATGTGCAGCCAATTTCCCCGGACTGAGGACACAGCTCGCCCGGTAAACCCGGCCGGGGTGGGATAGAAATTCGGCCTCGCTGGAAAAAAACTGGAATTCCTTCCGGCAGACCCCGTGTCTTCTCAGCGCCTCGGCCGCTTCGCTGGTCAGGATCGATCCTGGATTCGTTGCGTTGTAGATCCCGTCCGGAATCCGATCTTGCAGGGATTGGACGGTCGCCGCAGCAAATTCCTCGAGATGGGAAATGGAATTCCTTACCTCCAGCAACCGGTCATACCTCATCAGCTTTGTCAGGTAGTTCCGCTCGTTGTCGTGCGGTTCAAACGGGATTCTCGGCCTCCAAATGACGACCCCCGGAGCATCCCGGAGCAGTCTCTCCGCCATCCATTTGGTGTGCGCATACCACCCCGCACGCGAGTCTGAAATTACGAACTCCGGCTCGTCGTCTTCCGTGAATCCCGAACCGTCCGCGTGCGCGCCGTTGTAAATACACCCCGAGGAGACATGCCCCCAACGGATTCCCCTAGCGCCAAGGACATCCGCCAGCACTCCGGGCACAACGGTGTTCGCTTGCAGGCACCGCCATTTTTCGACTTCAGTCCCGTCAATATTTGGGCGTCCCGTGAATCCCACCGCGTTGATCACAAATTCCGGATTTTTGCCCGCGAACCATGCTGCCACAGCATCCTTGGAAGTCAGATCCAGATCCTTGTGCGTCGGAGCAACAAATGGGGCGCCCAACTGCCGAAGCCTCTCGGCTATCGCGCTTCCGACATAGCCGCTGGCACCAAGCAGAACGATCATCCCTTCTTCACTAGCAGCAACGCCCGGCTGTTGCCAGATTTTGTCGCGCCGATTGAAGAATCCAAGTTTCCATCAAAACGTGTCCAAGCAGAAAATACCGCAAAGAAAAAGTTGCAACCCCCCCCTCTGTCCGTCATAATCACCAACCCTTTTCAAGGAGTCGTAGCTCAATCGGTTAGAGCGCCGCCCTGTCACGGCGGAGGTTGCGGGTTCGAGCCCCGTCGACTCCGATTTTTTATGCCCTGGTTTTGGGACCTTAACCCGAAGGGTTTTGGTTTTGTTTGTCCGGAGAAATGGCTCCGCCGCTTGTTTGCCCAGACCTGACGTAGGCCACGGTTCCGATCGATAGGGCGAGAGGAAGCAGGGCGAGAAGTCCTGCCGTGCCCAACACTCCCAGGTGCCACATTTCGGAAAGCCCCACCGCTTGAACGCCCAAGGCATTGCCGATTTGCATGCCCATCAGGTAGACCATCGAGCGGGTCAAAAACTGGTCGGGAACGGACGAGTGAACGATGGATGCGTAGATGGACACACTGGCCAGACCCATGAACAGGCCGGAGGCAAAAATGGGAATCCCCGCAAGGAGATAAAATCCTGTGGTGAGGCACGGCACGAGCGCGCCAAGTGAAAGGAGAAGTCCGGCGGCAGTCAGTGCGGGGATCTGCTCCATTCTGCGCTCCAAGCGGGAAGCCCAGACACTGCCGAGAATGGCCCCGATCGAGGCAAGAACGGTCATCCACCCAACGAACAGCGGGCTCTTTCCGGCTTTCACCTGGAGGTAATCAGAAAAAAGGTATTCGGAACCGACCACAAGGATCGAAACCACCATCTGCCAGGAGGTCATCACCCGGACGATTTTGCGGCCGCGCCGGTCCTCTCCCTGCGGCGACCTTACTTCAGCCGGCACGGATCTGTTCCTCAGACCCGAATACGCGAACGCAGCCGTTGCTAGGCTGAGAGCGGCATTCAGCAGAAAAAAGTCGCGCCACCCTTCAGCTGAAAACTGGGCGAACAACGCTCCGACAATCGGCCCCGCGACAACGCCAATAGCCGTCCCGGATTCCCCCCAGATCAACGTGCGAGTGAGCCGCGGTCGATGAAAGACGCTCAGCGTCCAGAGCTGCCCGGCAAAGGAGATGGCACCTCCCACACCCATGACGGCGCGCCCGGAAAAGAACCAGAACGGTGAAGGGGCGGCGAAACAGACCACGTTGCCTCCGGCGAACAATAGCAGCCCGGCCATGAAAAAGCGCAAAGGATGGAATGCGCGGCTGATGCCTTTGGAGAAAAGAAGGACCACCAGCATGACCGCAAACAACGGGTAGAGGTAGCTGTTGAGGATGTAGCTCGACAGCTCTTCCCTCAACCCTAGGCCTTCGGTGATTCTGGCGTTTGCAACGATCACCGCAGTGACTTCCAGGGCAGCGAAGACCTCGACCAGAAAGAAGCCGAGATCGTAAAGACGGTCGGTCAGCGAGTCGGAGCCCGCGGCAGTGGAGCTTTTTTCCGGGATTGGAGTCGGCATCATTCCTCCACCACCCGCTGCAATGCCACGGCGTATTCCAGGATCATCCCCGGCGTCCAGACCGCCTCCCGGGCTTTCCATCGGACAAAATGGGCCACCCAGAGGTCTTTGCTCGACATGAGATACATCAGTGTCCGGAAGCGCTTGCCTTTGCTGAGACTTCCCATAAGTGCCGCTTCCAGCGCAAGGGCGACGGCCACCGAGCAGTTTCGATTGGTAAAGTTGTAGCAGGTCACACGGCGATACATGGCCCAGAATGTCCGGAGTTGCTCAGCGCTGAAGTTGCGGAACCGGATGGTTGCGGAAGGCAGCATGTAACTGCTGATTTCCTCCTCGAAGGAGGGGTAGAAGATCCCCGGCGCATCCTTGCTTCTAAGCGTTTTCCACACCTCGTTGCTATTGTCGAATGCGGTGGGATCCCCATCGCAATGGCTGATGTAGACGTCGGGCCCCATTTCCAGCGCCGAATGCCCCACGGCGAATTTCCCTTCGTTATCCTGAGCCGCCACATAGCGGCTGACGATATTTGGATGCACGTGGGATTTTGCAACCGTGGTCGGTGTCCAGACATGTATGAGCAGGTCGCCATGCCGGTTGCTGACATCGGAAGGCGCTGCCGGCTCCCCCGACAGATAGTTTTTCCGGAATCGGCCGGCAACATGAAAGTCGAGAAAGTAGCGCGCCGCCACCTCGAATTCATCGGCATGCTCACCCTGCAGGTAGCGCCCCAGCCGCAGGGCTGTGCGCAGCGTGGTCAGCCCCATGAGAATGAGGCCGGCTCCCAGAAAGAGAGGGACCACCCAAGTGATGGAATGCTTCCATTCCAGCAAAAGTAGCCCGCCAAAAAGCAGATGGCCGACTCCGCTGACAAGAAACCACGCCCAGTTGGGATAGCGGATAATCAGGGACGAGGCGGTCTGGTAAACCCCGTTGATGAGGAATGCCATGGCGAAAAACCATGGGATGGCATTCTCCGACTCTTGGGGAAAATCAGCAATGGCAATCCCCAAGATGACAAACACGGCACCCTGAAAACTGTAAAACATCGGCGTGCCTCCTCCACCGGCCAGCAGGGAGAAAGCCACTTTGGCGAGGCCGATGACAACCAGGACCCATCCAAAGGCTTCCAGAGAGATCAGGGTGACCTTGTCCGAGGCGTCAACGACGATGAAGAGACCCACCAGCGTGAGCAGGCTGCCGAGCGCGGTGAAATACCACCGGCTCCTGTAGAGGTTCCCCGGACCGAGCAACAATAGAGCAAGGTTCATGGGGAGTCTGTCGTATCAGTTGAACTGGCGTTTTTTTTCAGGGTCGCGCCGAGCACATTTAGCGCCTGGCCCAGTTCCCGCAACTCCATTGCCTCATTTAAGGGAGCAGCCGGCAGGTCGAAATTTCCTTCGGCATAGTTATTGGCCTGCTCGGCCAGTTTGCGCAGCGGTCTGGTGATGGTGTCATCAAAAATGCGGTTAAGAAACCAGATCGCCGCACCTCCCAGGAATAGGTAAAGCACCAGCAACCGCCGCACCATCCCGTTCAGGGGTAGCATCCGTTTCTCGATGGGCCAGCTGACAATGAGCGACCAGTCCCCTCCTCCCCGCTCTGCTGAAAGCGATTTGATGGGGGACTCGACAATCCAGGATTTGACATGGCTGACCGGATCCAGCATCGCCACGGTGTCCACCTTGTTCCCTTTGATGAGCCCAACCAGCTCGTTCAACTCCTCGTTTCCGGGAAGTTCGGCCAAGGGCTTGAGGTCCGGGTGGGCCAGGATCCGGCCCTTCAGGTTCACCATGTAAGCCGTTCCTTCCCCACCCGGCTTGAGCGAATACAGGTTCTTCACCAGGGAATCCAGATCCAGATCCACACCAGCGACCGCCACCACCTGGCCATTGATTCGGATAGGTGCCGAGTAGGAGACCATGAGCGTATGCACGTGCGTGTCCACGTAAGGCTTGCTCCACTTGCCGGCGCCGCTTTTCGCGGGCTTCGTATACCAATCATCGGTCATGTAGTCCGGAACGGGCATTTTCACCTCGCCGCCATCCTTGCGGAAGAAATAGGGCGCAAATCGCCCGAGGCTGGTCAGGTCCGGGTCGAAGGCAATGCAGACGCCGTAAATGTCCGGATTTTCATGGAGTGTGCGTTGCAGCAGGTTCGAAATGCTGTCTGCGTCAAGCTGGGGGGCGGCCTCCACGGCGCGAACCAAGCCTTCGACAATGAGACGCGCCGGGTCGAATGTGAGATCCATCTTGGCTGTTTCAAGATCGGCAATCTGCCTCGCCTCCAACTTCATCTCCGTGACCAGCGTCTTCCGTCCGGCCTGATAGCTCTCAAAAAGCAGCACCAGCAATGGAATTCCAACCAAAAAGGCGAGAAGGATCTGGATGCGTTTGCGAAGGCTCATAGAGTGGTCAGGCTCCGGTCGTTGGTTTTAGGAAGCGAGCGTCACTCTGCTTGCTGGTAGCAGGGAGCAAACGCAAACTTTCCAATGGGGGAGCAAGTTCGCAAATTGATATCGGGTTCTCCCTGAAACGCAACTCTGTATCGGTGTATTTTGTTATTCGCCCGCTTGCCGCGACATCGCTGACGACTTCCTGTCATGTCTTGTTTGACAAGGGGGTAAAAGCAAAGCTTGCCATCGGCTACGGAATTCTCCATCTCACTTGCTTCCATGAAAAATATCATTTTCTGTGCTTCAGTGCTAGCACTGGCGGGATTGGCCGGATGCGGAAGCGGTGGCACGCCCTCGGTCAAAATCGGATTAAACGCCGAGCTGACCGGTGAGATGCCTGCAGTCGGAGCTTCCTCCAGAAATGCTGCGGAGCTGTTCGTTGACCAAGTCAACGCCGCCGGGGGGCTGGACCTTGGAGGAACGAAACTTCCCATCAAACTCGACATTGGCGACAACGGTGCAAAAGCCGATCAGGCCCGAACGGTGGCGCAGCGCCTGATCTCCCAGGATAACGTGGTCGCGATGATCGGCCCGAACGCCAGCTCCTGCGCGATTCCGGCGTCGATCGTGGCTGAGAATTACAAGTGCCCGATGATCTCGCCGTGGTCCACGAATTCAAAAACCACTCTCGATCAAGGGGGGAAGCCGAAGGAGTATGTGTTCCGGGCGTGCTTCATCGACCCCTTCGAGGCCCGCGTGCTTGCGAAGTTTGTGCTGAACAATGTCAAGGCCCACACGGCGGCGGTCCTTTACGATGTGGCCTCGGAAGCTCCGAACGGCCAGGCCAACCTGTTCAAGGAGGTCTTCGAGCAAAACGGCGGCAAGATCGTCGCTTTTGAAACCTACACGACCGGAGACCGTGATTTTTCGGCGCAGCTTACCAAAATCAAGGCGCAGAATCCCGAGGTCATCTTCCTGCCGGCGTATTACAACGACGCGGCCGGAATCACCCGCCAGGCCCGCCAGCAGGGCATCACCGCCCAGTTTGTCGGCAGCGACGCGTGGAGTTCGCCCGAGGTGATCACGCTCGGCGGAAAGGACATCGAGGGCTCCTATTTCTGCAACCATTACTCGACGGAGATCGCCACGCCGGTCGCGAAGAAATTCGTGGCCGACTACACCGCCAAGTACGGCAAGGCTCCGGACGATGTCGCGGCCCTGACTTATGATGCCATGGGGCTGATCACCGAGGCAATCAGGACGGCCGGAAAAGCCGACAGGCAGGCGGTGCGCGATGCGCTGGCAAAAATCCCAAAATATGAAGGAGTGACCGGCACCCTGAAATTCCAGCCCGGCAGCGGGGATCCGATCAAGAGCGCGGTGATCCTGCAGATCAAGGACGGCAAGTTTGTCTGGATCGCCAACGGGCAGCCTTAGGACGGCACGGGAGGCCCTTATCCGCTTTTTTTAGAAGCTGATGTTCTTCTACCTCGCCCAGCAGACCATCAACGCGATTCAGTTGGGCTCGATTTACGCCCTGATCGCGCTGGGCTACAGCATGGTTTACGGCGTGCTGGTGATGATCAATTTCGCCCACGGCGATCTGTTCATGCTCGGTGCCTTCGCCTGTCTTCTGCTCGCGGTGCTGCTGCCTGTCCATCTGCCATTTGTGGTCATCCTGCTGCTGGTGATGGTGGTCATCGGACTGCTGGGCGCCTTGATCGAACGGGTCGCCTACCGCCCGCTTCGTGATGCACCGCGGGTCTCTGCGATCATCACGGCCCTCGGTTGCGGCCTGGTCATTGAGAATACCACGCTCAGCCTGAGTCCCTACCCGCAGTTCATGCCAAAACTTTTCGACAGCACGACCCTCACCTACGCCAGCCTGACGATCACAACGCTGCAGATCCTGATTATCGGGGTGGCCCTCGGGCTCATGGTGGGCTTGGATTTTCTCATTCGGAAAACCGGTTTCGGCATGGCGATGCGGGCGATTTCCTTCGACTCACGGACGGTGCCCCTGATGGGAATCCCAGTGAACAGGATGATCTCGCTGACGTTTTTTGTCGGTGCGGGGCTGGGAGGGGCGGCTGGCATGCTTTACGGTCTCGCTTACCCGCAGATCAGCGCCACGATGGGCGTGCTGATCGGCTGGAAAGCATTCATCGCGGCAGTCATCGGAGGGATCGGCAGCATCCGCGGGGCGGTGCTCGGAGGCTTTATTCTCGGAGGAGTCGAGGTGATGTCGGTGGCTTATCTTCCCTCAACATATCGCGACCTGATTTCCTATTCGCTGCTGCTCGCGATTCTCATTTTTAAACCCTATGGCCTGCTCGGTCAGCCGCCCAACCAGAAGGTCTGATCCGTGAGCCGCTTCCTCGACTCCGTCGCCCGCTGCCGATGGGCTTTGCCCGCGCTGATCGCAGCGGGCTTCGCCTTCGCCTTGGCCTGCGAGACTTTTCCGATCCTCAACGACTATTCGAAAATCGTCCTCATCACAGTCGGGATCAACATCATCCTTTGCGTGAGTCTGAACCTGGTGAACGGCTACATGGGGGAGTTTTCCGTCGGGCACGCCGGCTTCATGGCGCTCGGTGCCTACGCCTCGGCCCTCATGACCACCAAATGGCTCCCGGCTTGCCTTTTTGAACTGCCTCTGGCGGTTGTTTTTGGCGGGACCGTTGCGGCGGTCATCGGCTTTCTCCTCGCCCTGCTTTCCTTTAAAACCCGCGGGGATTACCTCGCCATCATCACGCTGGCATTTTTGATGATAGTGAAATCCGCGATCGAGAACATCAGCTATGTCGGCGGACCCCGGGGGATGACGCCCCCGGTGCTGACAAACCTCCCATGGACATTTTTTTGGGTGGTGCTCACACTGTGGATCATCCGCAATCTCGTCTACTCGAAATTCGGACGGGCAATCACCGCGATCCGCGAGGACGAGATCGCGGCCAACGCCATGGGGGTGCGCACTCGCGAGGCAAAAATTCTGGCCTTCGTTATCTCGTCGTTTTTTGGCGGCGTCGCAGGCGCCCTCTATGCCCAGGTGAATTTTTTCATCGATCCCAAGTCTTTCGATATCGTCAAGTCCACGGAGATTCTCGTGATGGTCTATCTCGGAGGGATCGCCTCCCTGGGCGGCTCGATCATTGGCGCTGTGATTTTCACCATCCTTCTCCAAGTCCTGCAGCCGCTCGGCACCTGGCGCATGGTCATCCTGCCTCTCATTCTCGTGCTGCTCATGCTCTTCCGTCCGCGCGGCATCATGGGCATGCGGGAACTGCCGTGGTTTCTCCCCGTGAGGGAACTCTTCAAAGGTCCCAAGCGATGAGCGCGCTTCTTGAGATCAATAATGTTACCAAGCGCTTCGGCGGCCTTTGCGCTATCTCGAAGTGCGACATCAGGGTTGAGGCAGGCCGCACCCACGGGATCATCGGTCCCAACGGCGCGGGCAAGACCACGCTCTTCAACCTCATCACCGGCATCTACAAGCCCACCGAGGGCGACATCCGTTTTTGCGGCGAATCAATCGCCGGACTTCGACCCGGACGTATCGCATGCAAGGGCATCGGCCGTACTTTCCAGAGCATCCGCCTGCTTAAAAGCCAGACTGTCCTCGAAAACGTTCGCATCGCCTTCGATTCGCAGCTTCATTATTCGCCGGTGGAAGCCATGCTGCGACTGCCCCGCCTCGGCCGGGATGAGAATATATCCATCGATGCCAGCCTCGAGTTGCTCCGTCCCTTTGGTTTGGCGGATCAGGTTCATGATCTTGCGGGCGACCTTCCCTATGGTTCCCAACGTAAATTGGAGATTGCGCGGGCGCTTGCGCTCAAGCCCGATCTCCTGCTTCTTGACGAGCCTGCCGCCGGGATGAATACCGGCGAAACCGCCGACCTCACCGAATTTCTCCGCTGGGTGAAAGAGCATTTTCAGGTGACTCTTGTTCTTATCGAGCACCACATGCATCTCGTAATGAATCTCTGCGACCGCATTACCGTCCTAGACTTCGGCCAGACCATCGCCGAAGGGACGCCCGAAGAGATCCGCTCCACCCCCCGCGTTATTGAGGCCTATCTGGGAGGAACTGAGGAAGAATGAGCGCGCTCACAATCGAGAATCTCACCGTCTCCTACGGCGACATCCATGCGGTGAAGGGCATCTCATTTGAGGTGCGTAAAGGCGAAATTTTCACCCTCATCGGCGCCAATGGCGCGGGCAAATCCTCGGCCTTGCGCGCCATCTCCGGGCTTCTGCGTTTCGGCGGCAGCGTGCGCCTGGAGGGCCGCGAACTCCGCAGTCTTCCGCCGGAAAAAATCGTTGGCCTCGGCCTCTCGCAGGTGCCGGAGGGGAGGGGGATCTTCGGCAACCTAACCGTGAAGGAAAATCTCCATCTCGGCGCGTGGATTCGCAAAGATCGAAAGGCCGTGGCAGAGGACACGGACCGCATCCTCACCACTCTCCCGCGCCTGAGGGAGCGTCTCCATCAGCCGGCCGGCACGCTTTCCGGTGGCGAACAGCAAATGCTCGCCGTTGCCCGCGCGCTCCTGAGCCGCGCCACCACTCTCCTGCTGGACGAACCCTCTATGGGGCTGGCTCCCAAATTAGTGAAGGAAATTTACAACGTTGTGAGCGAAGTCAACAAAGCGGGGGTTACCATCCTGCTCGTCGAGCAAAACGCCAACATCGCGCTTCGTCACGCCCACCGGGCTGCCGTGCTTGAGACCGGCCTTATCACGCTCACGGGCGACAGTGCCGACCTGTTGGAAAACCCCCGAGTGCAGTCGGCCTACCTCGGGGCCTGATCTTTTTGGGCCGGACTTTCAATGAGGTGAGCATTCCCATTGAACTCCTGCGCGCTGTGTGGATTTCTGATTCCTCCCTGGATTATTCCATCGCGCGGTTGAACAGGATGGAATTGACGGTTCAGACCCCCTTGTAGTGGAGGCTCAGCACACGGATGCTCTCGGCACCCTTTTCGGCGGTGTAGAGAAAAAGTTGGAGGGAAGTCGTGGCCTGCACCCACTGGTATCCGATGAGGGTTTGAAGAATTTCCCCCTCACGTGTCTTCTGGCGTGCGATGACGCGGCCCATTCCATACCTGTTGTCGATGTTCCGGCGGGTTTGGTCGAAGAACTGGGCGTATTGAAGCGAATCCCAAGAAGCGTCTCCGTAATGCAATTCGATTTCGTTCAGGGAATCCGAATCAAAATAGAAAAGCACGCGCAGGAGAAGTTTCTGGGGGATTCCCTCCACGACAAGGACATTGCGGTTCTGGACAGTTTTCCTCTCCACCACCCGGGCCTGCACTTTCATGAGGCTATCCTCCAACCGCTGGGCGGACTCCCCCCATTGGAAATTGAACGGCACGCGGATCTCCTCCTCGGACCAGGCGGAAGAACAGCCTGCGAGCGAGAGAATCAGGATCAGGAGCGGCCAGAAACGGAGCATCGAAGGATGACTCTCAAAAAAACAAGGCTCCGCGTCAATGGCAGGAAATGAAATCTCTCAAGAAATCATTTGCCAAAATCCAGAAAACCGACAATAAGCGCATCTAGCAGATGTGGTCGTGATTTGGTGAACACCGTGCGGAAGATTCCGGCGGCGGTTTGAAACCCGGTAGTCGGGAACAGTCTCCGATCCCTATGCGTCAAAAAAAACTACCATGGGTAACAAACTATACGTCGGCAATCTGTCGTTCAACACAACAGAAATCGCCATTCAAGACCTGTTCTCTCAGTGCGGCACTGTTTCCGAAGTGATGCTGATGCAGGACAAATTCACCGGCCGCTCACGCGGGTTCGCATTCGTCACGATGGGCAGTGATGCGGAAGCGCAAGCCGCGGTCACAACCTTCCACGGAAAAGATCTCGACGGACGGGCGCTGACCGTCAACGAGGCTCGTCCGCGCGAAGACCGTCCAGCAGGCGGCGGCGGCGGTGGTGGCGGAGGACGTTTCGACGGACCTCGCCGTGACTCCCGCGATGATCGCCGCGGTGGCGGCGGTGGTGGCGGAGGACGCAGCGGTGGCGGACGTGACTTCCGTCGTTAATCGCTGAACTAAAACTTTAACAAAAGGCACCGGGAGAAGGTTTTTCCCGGTGCCTTTTATTTTGCAGGTGTCGGAGGCGGGGATACTCACGGAGTCGCGGAACCCTCCTGACTTTTTCTGGGCGCGGTGGGAAAAGCGTTGACAAGCTCTTCCCAGCAGATCTCCAGTTTTTTGTCATCCACTTTTCCGGGGTCAGGTCAGGAACGCGTTTTGCATTTGGCAGCCGCAATTCCCTGTGGCACAATAATACCACTTTCCGCCGAAGTAGCTCAGTGGTAGAGCAATTGTTTCGTAAACAATAGGTCGCGGGTTCGATCCCCGCCTTCGGCTCAGCATCCCGCCGGCAGTTTCCAAGGGATGACTAGCGTAGTGTCTCGTAAATAGCTTTACGATCTTCTGTAGTCTGGCATGATTGATTTCATGTCCAAAATCCGTTTCCCTGTTGTTGTGACTTCTCAGGAACAAGCGCAGCTCGAACAATGGGAATCGGCCC